>JABUBN010000055.1_pt1 | contig 28104 bp, 27 predicted proteins | sample 7240341 | NCBI WGS metagenome assembly JABUBN01 (sample SAMN07256345, study PRJNA390944) | subsurface metagenome | isolation source: Methane hydrate marine sediment | place: Pacific Ocean: Eastern North Pacific, ODP site | reverse complement strand
GTATCGACATTAAGAGCATTAATATTCAGGAACTTGAACTTCCTGCTGAAATGAAGAGAGCTATGGCAAAACAAGCAGAAGCAGAGCGGGAAAAACGTGCCGTAATAATTGCGAGTGAGGGCGAGCTAGGAGCGGCTGAAAATTTAGTAAAAGCAGCGAACATAATGGTATCATACCCAGCAGCGCTTCAATTAAGGACTCTTCAAACAATTCGAGATATTTCACAAGACCCCTCTGAGAAGATAGTTATTTTCATGCCAGGTGGAATTACCGATTTATTGAAGAAATTGTAATTAACTGTGGTGAACATCAATGAGTAGAACGTTCAATTCCAGCACGAGATACATCCAAATTGCATTTAATCACTCCATTCACGATGTTGTGCGAATATTACCTCAAATTCCTCTCGACCCGAGAATCATAATAGAAGCTGGGACGCCTTATGTCAAAAGAGAGGGACAGAATGGCATCAGATTAATAAGGAGGTATTGGCGAGGATTAATCGTCGCTGATCTAAAAGTTATTGACGGCGCTCAAGAAGAGGTTGCGATGGCACATAATGCAGGAGCCAATGCTGTTACTGCCGCGGGTACTGCTCCAAAAGAAACCTTAGATTACTTTAGTAAGACATGCGATCAATATAATGTTTTTTCAATGATCGACATGTTAGGACAAGATAATCCGTTAAAAAAACTTTTTGCGCTAAAAAACAAACCAAAAGGAGTAGTAATCCATAAGGGGCGAGACGAGGAAGCAAACCCAAGAACCATAATTAGGTACAAAGACATTAATAAAATTCGCTCTAAGTATGATGTTCTCATATCTGTTGCCGGTGGATTAAAAGAAGAAAGCGTGAGAAAAGCCTATTTTAATGGAGCGAGCATTGCAATCTTAAATATCGTAAAACCTACAGATGTCAATGAGGGTATAAGCGACATGTCGAACTTTCGAGTTATAATTCCCTCAATCTTGAAAGAGGTTGGACATTAAACAAATATTCTTTTTTTTATTTTATTTTTATTTTTATTTTTAATATTTTTTTTTTGTTTTATTTTATTTTATTTTATTTTAAAGGTAAATTCCTTTTTCTAAGAATAGTACACAATTAAACATCTAAATTCTTATTTGGTGACATTAATTATAAAATTAAACTTCATATAGAAAAAGTAAAATAAGAATAAGTGTAAATCGAATGACCAAGGAATTTGACTTTGAAAAGTATTGGCTAAATAAGTTTTCAAACTGTTTGGATAAGGTTGCTGGAGAAGAAGTAAGAAAAGATGTAATGACCGGAAGTGAAAAGCTTTCAGATGCATCATCCAGAGAAGAAGTTATTAACTGGTCTAATCAAGCTATGGAAAGATTAAGTTCTTTAGTTAACGAAGAAAAACAAATTGATATCATGACGGGATGCGCTTGTAATTATTCTAAGTCTCAATTACAAGAGATAAGAGAAAAGTACGAGCAAACAAAGGATATTGACGTAGCACATCGAATGCTACAACATCAATTTGAATCTTTGCTCAAGGATACTCTTAAATTAAATGAAGATCTTATCAAAAAAGTTATTGAAAAAGGATGGAGCACTGCTGGAGTTAAGGAACGAAATGTAATTTTAGCTACCAAGATTCCTAAAAGCGCTTATATCAAACAATATTTCGAAACGACTGATCCAGACGAAAAAAGGGCTATTTATTGCCATTGTCCTCGCGTTAGTGACGCTTTAAAATCATCAATAGAGGATTTACCAGAAATTTATTGCTACTGTGGAGCAGGCTTTTTCAAAGGTATCTGGGAAGAAATCCTTCAAAAACCCGTAAAAGTTAAAGTTATAGAATCTGTTATGAAAGGAGACGAAGTATGTAAAATTGCAATATATCTCCCTCCGGATACGTAAATTTAGAAATAATAAAAGCGACACCTGAGATATATACCCACCTTTTTGTTCTATTTCTCGTCGCCAAGAAATAGGTGGGGCATCAAACTAAGCGGCCTACCTAAAACTCGTTCCAAATACTCATCGCTTTCATTTGGCCTTGCACCAAGGTTTTAGCTCGTTCCAACCGTTCCCGATTACAATTTCTCTGGCTTAAATCCAAGTCATTAATGTACATAAAAGGGCAGTGCCGTTTCAGTTGCTAAAATACGATTTTCACCGTAGTAGTTATCTACTCCTTGCTTGGAAAGTGAGGTGAGGTTCCTCAGCGAATCAAGTTCACCGTCAGCCCCATATCTCATGTGTGCGCATAAATTATATAGTTTCATAACTATTTATAATTTTAGGTTATCTTACAACGGTGTTATTTACAAAATTAAAAATATTTTTTAATTTGAAGTTCAATCTATATATCACAGGGACTGTTTTTTACAGAATTATAAAAAAAAGAGATAAATAATTTTATTTTTGCTTAATTTTTTGAATTAGAATATAGTAAGTAAGTTTCCAAGCAACCCAGCTCCACCGTTAAACATTAGAAGTAAACCCATGAAAATAGATGCAGTAAGCGACATTACCACTAAAAGAGTGTTAATGCTTGGACCTGCTGTGTCTTTAAATGGGTCTCCGACCGTATCTCCCGTTATACTGGCTTTATGTACTTCAGTTCCTTTTCCACCTAAGTTTCCGTCTTCAATCCATTTCTTAGCATTGTCCCAGGCTCCTCCACTATTCGACATAAACACTGCAAATACAAATCCGGATAAGATAGCTCCAGCTAAGAATGCTCCTAAGGAAGCTACGCCAAAAAGAATTCCAACACCAATAGGAACGGTTATAGAAAGAATGCTTGGTATAATTAACTCACGTAATGAACCTTTTGTTGCAATATCAATTGTTTTTTGGAAATCAGCGGGTTCTTCACCTGTTAATATTTTAGGGTTTTCTTCAAATTGCCTACGAATTTCATCGACCATCTTCGCTGCGTTTTTTTGGACAGCTAATATCAATAATGCAGAGAACAAAGCAGGTATAACAACTCCTATAAAGGCACCTACTAGAACACTGACGCTTAATAAATCCATAACAGTAATATCAGCCTCTTCTGCAAAGGAAAACATTAAAGCCATAACGGTTAAGTTTGCAGCTCCAATTGCGAATCCCTTTGTAATTGCTTTGGCGGTGTTACCAGCAGAATCTAATTTATCAGCAGTTCTAATTACTTCATCACCTAATTCTCCTTGTTCTGCAATAGCTCTCGCATTGTCAACGATTGGACCATAAGCATCATTTGTTACTATTGTTCCTACAATTGCTAACATTCCAACAGCAGCCATTGCTACACCAAATACACCAGCTAACCAAAATGCAATTGTCATAGCAAGTATAACTCCTATTGCAGGAGGGACAACACTTAGAAGTCCATATGAGAAACCAGAAAGAATTACAACAGCATGACCTTCTTTAGCAGCATGAGCTATGTTTTGTACTGGTTTCTTATCATCCCGAGTAAAATAATCGCTCGTAAAACCTAAAATAATACCAGATACAAGTCCAATCACTGATGTGCCCCATATTCGCCATAATAAGCTCACTTCTTCGATTCCTAATCCAATTGATAGGAAAATCGTTATTACAGCGGATAATGCAAAGTAGATTAAAGTAGCTAAATAAGTTCCTGTGTTTAAAGCTTTTCCAGGTTCTTCAGAACCTTTATTCTTTATTATGTATATTCCTATAAGCGAAGCAATTAACCCTACGCCGCAAAAAACAACTGGAGTAACAATAAATACAGAGGTCCCTGCAGCTGTTAATATTACATTTGCGAAAGGTGCTTTGATGGTACCTATTACACCAAAAGCTGCTGCAAGCATCATTGCTGCAACAATGGATGCAACATAAGAATCGAATAGGTCACTACCCATTCCTGCTATGTCGCCAACATTATCACCTACATTATCAGCGATCGTTGCTGGATTTCTTGGATCATCTTCAGGTAGATTGTATTCAGCCTTTCCTACTAAATCAGCACCTACATCTGCCGTTTTCGTAAAAATTCCACCGCCACACTTCATAAATAAAGCTATACTACTGGCACCGAAGCTAAACCCTAACACCACAAGAGGAGACTCAAAAATCCAATAGATTATTGATACGCCTATTAAAGCAACTCCCACCACGGCTAAACCCATTACTGCTCCTCCGAAAAATGCTATATCAAAACCAGCTTTTGTGCCTATGGTACAACCTTGTGCCGCTCTTGTATTTGCTTTAACACCAACATACATCCCTAACCAACCTGCGAGCATAGAACCCACACAACCAATTAAGTACGCTAACGCTTGTTCCCAATTTAATGTCCCAGGATTCGTCATATTAGGAAGTAAGAATAACATAACGAAAAAAAGTACTCCTACAAAGATTCCAAGAACTTTATATTGGACTTTTAAGTATGTTTTAGCCCCTTCTTCGATATACCCAGCGACTTCTTGCATTCTTTCGTTGCCAGGATCTTCTTTTAAAACTAAAAATCTAAAATATACAGCCAGACCGATTGAAATTATCCCTGCGATTAGTGCAACAATTAAAATTATTGGCACATCCATTTTTCTTCACTTTTTATTTGTTTTTATTTAAATTTTTATATTAAGATTTAATTAATATTTATTCTATTAGCCTAATTCCTATAAATATTTTGAATTTTGTAAAATTATTGAACAAAAATGACGAAAGAACAGTAAAATTTCAAAAAGATTTAAAGAATACCGCTATTTAATGTGATTCTTTTTATTTTTTCTTTTAATATATTCTGGGATATGATTCTGCTCACATTTTCTACGGGATGCCCAATTCTTCCAAGTTGACTCGAAAATCTTCTCTACTTCGTCGTCGTCAAGTTTGGATTTTTCTTTTTTCTCATCATTTTTCATGGCTTTAACCTACCTATAATTTAACCCCAATACTAAAGGCGAAGCGTATTGAATTCGTTATTATCAAATCCCCAAGATTGTAAAATATTCTCTGCATTTTTAATCATTTCCTCGATTAAAGTTTTCATTGGGATTATTTCGTTATGGTGTCCTATTGCCGTTGAAGGTGTCATAAAATTTTTTACATTGAAAGTGTATATTTTTTTATGAAATTGCTCGTCAAATACATCTAGATTTAGCCATTTTTCCTTAATTCTCTCTGGCACGGGACATTCTTTAGTAGCCATTAAAGCAGTACCTAAGCATACCGCATCAGCGCCCAATGCCAGAGCACCTAAAAATCCTCTTGAATCTCCGATTCCTCCTGCGGCAATTATAGGAACTTTAAGCAATTTTTTTGCCATCGTTATGTTTACCAAAGTACTGTTTGTTAGGGGATTTTTGAATCCAGTTCCTTCTAAACCTACTATAGTAACGCCATCTGCACCCTCTTTTTCTGCTGCAATAGCATGTTTTACCAACACGCATTTATGAAACCATAAGCCACCTGCTTCGTGAACTCTTGTGCCGATGAACGAAGCCTTGTATCCTGATGTTGTAAAGATGGTACAGTTTTCATTGATTGCTATTTCCACATAATCTAAATATCTTTTTTTGGTTCTGATATCTTCACCATTTTCTTTTAAGCTGCGATGCGGCAAAGAAAGGTTTATTCCAAAAGGTTTGTCAGTTAAGTTTCTCATTTTTTGTAAATCTTTCTTAAAATCTTCTGGATTTGGAAAGTTTAACGCCGCTATTATTCCTAACCCACCTGCGTTTGAAAAAGAAGATGCAAATTCGGCTTTACCCCAGCCCCCAAAAGCTCCCATTACGAGGGGGTAATTAATTCCTAAGATTTGAGTTATTTTAGTTTTCCACTTCATTTCTTAACAGATTTTTTTTCAGAGTTTTTATTTTTTTCTATAATTTAAAATGCTGAATTTCTTTTAGGGAACCTAGTTCGAGTCATGGAATATTCGTGGAACATCTTGTCCAATAATTTTAGTCTTAACTCTTGATCCTTTTCCCATAAATTATTTAATTCAGCCTTGTCGTTCTTTCGATCGAAAATGTCTCCATATCCTGGTAATTCAGCATATTTAGTTAATTTAAAATCTTTTGTGATCAAATGAACTATTCTCGTAAATAAGGGTCCGCGCGGACCTACTTCCTCGTCTTCCGTTATTAGAATAGAATCCCGTAATTCATTTGTAGGATCCTTCAAAACAGGTGTCATATCATAGCCTTGCATTCCCGGTGGTCTATGTCTTTCCTTAATATTTAGTAACTCAAGAATAGTTTTAGGTATATCTACAGAACTTATTAACGCATCAGAAACTGCTGATTTAGTAACCCCAGGGACCCGCCAAATTAAAGGGACTTGCAAGGTGCCGTTAAAGGGAGAGATTCCTTTTAATATCAAACTATGGTCTCCCATATAATCACCATGATCTGAAGTGAAGATCACCATCGTATTCTCTGCTAATCCAAACTTTTCCAATGAAGCTAAAATTTGACCTACAGCGTGATCAATTAAAGAAACAGAACCGTAGCTGAGAGCAATAAACTTCCTTATATTTTCTTCTGTTTCTTCGTGTAATAATGATCCTCTTGCGGGGGGATGTTCTAAATACTTTTTCAGATAAGGGTGTTTATATAAGTTCTCTATATTATGGAAATTCTCAGGAAGTACCATGGCTTCTGGTTTATACATATCTCTATACTTTCCAGGTGGTGAGACTGGTTGATGGGGATCTGGAAATGAACAATGCAAAAAGAAAGGTTTTTCTCCATATTTTCCTTTAGAGTATCTTTCTAAAAACGCTATGGTATTATTTTGAATGTATGTAGTATTATAAAGCTCTAAAGGAACCCAATTATCATAAAAAATCTCCTGTGTTGGTATTTTATTTGAATACTCCTCTACAATTTTTTTCGCAAGTTTAGGATCTCTTTCTTCTATCCACTCATGATAGTGTCCCAAACATGCGTTACCATGTCCTACAACTAAATCGACTTCCTCAAACCCATAATAGGGGAGTGGAAAATTCTCATGTGCTAGATGATTACCTTTAGGGTTTCTCGTTTTCCAGTCTTGAAAATCCTCTGCCGATTCTATTTTTGGGTTGTATCTTGGCGTCCAAGTGTTGTAATGAGTTTTACCTACAGTAATAGTATGATAACCTCTTTTTACAAGCGTTTGAGTTATTGTCGGCAGATCTTTTGGTAAATTTATACCGTTACTTCGCACATCATGAACGTTAGGATAGTATCCAGTTAACATCGTGGCTCTATTAGGCATACACATAGGACATACACAGAAAGCGTTAGAAAACCTTACATTTTCTTTAGCAAACCTATCTAAATTGGGGGTTTTAATTGTTTTATTGCCATAACAACCCAACATATCAGCACGTTGCTGATCTGTGATAATAAAAAGTACATTCATTTTTTTGCTCATAATAATATGAATCTCCTAAATAGTAATAAAAAGTAAATATTAACCTAGTTTAGAAAAAACAAAATCAGTAATAAAATTTTCAAAATTTTATTTAATAATTAATAAATTAAGAAAATGAAAGATAATTACAAGTGAAAGTCAGTAACCTTAGGTCTAGTTTCAATTTCGGGATAAATCTTTCCTACTACGGGCGGAGTACTATTATAAATTTCTTCAATCTCTATAACTCCAAACTTAATCCCTCTAAATTTCTTAAAACCCGTAAATGTTCCTTTTACGACTTGATTATAAAAATCAAAATTCATTCCAAAAACAGCCACTTTTGAGTTAACGGGTATCTGGTATAAATCTTCTTTTAAAACAGAAGGAGGAAAAACTAATCTGTTGTGATCGGCCGCTTGAAGTTGGATACAAGGAATCATAGTTGGATAACCATCAGTGGGGTCTATATACGCAATTACTCTAACGGCGATTAAGTCCGCGAATAATTTGTGTCCAAGAACATTTAAACGCTTTTCTTTGAGTTTTGTTTTCGCTCCGCCTTTCCCAATCATATCCTTAATTATTCCTTTTACAACACCAAACAAGGGTAAATTTCTTACAGGTGTCACAGCTACTATGTTATTGTAGTACGCTGTATGAACTCTTACATAAGTAAAGTAGCGCATCAATTGTGATTTGTTAAAATGTTCTAAATCTTCTCCTTCACTAGTAGTATGACTAAATTCGGCTTTAACCTGGATAAATTTAAATGGCATTTCAGCAGTCATAAAAAAGATTCCTTGTTTTGGTCTCTTTTTAACGTATTTCTTTGATGTACCTTCAGTAAAAGCCCCCCACACTATTTGTTTTTTATTAATAGCCCGATTACTTGAAATTAGAGTTATATGGGGCCAACCTCGATCGTCTATAGTAGATATTAACTTTAACATAATATCTGGTTGCGTAAATTCTATGCCTTCGTCAGATATTTCGGATGACCATCTAAGTAAATTTTTTTTCTTTCCCATTTTATATCATTTCTTAAAATTCTACTTTTAATTAGAATATTATTAATTATTGTAATCTTGATCGTTTTCTTTTTTTGTTAATCCAGACCATTGAGCGTTTTTAACGCCAATTTTCTTAGCAAGCTCAACAAAATCATTCATTTCGTCTTTAGTCATAAGCGAAAAGTCCTTTAGGGCCCAATCCATATCTAATCTTTCGTATTTTGCAGTACATAAGTTATTGAAACTTAATAAATCCCATCTTTCTGGAATGTTATGTAATTTATTTACAATAAATTCTCCAATACCCTTAATATTTTCTTCTGTGGCGGTATAATTTGGGATAATTGGCGTTCGAACCCAAAGCTTTTTACTGTTATCTTTTACATAATTCGAAATCCAAATGGCATTTTCTAAAATGAGGTCGTTTGGAACTCCAGTAAATTCTTTATGTTTATCAGAATTAATCTCTTTTATATCCAGAAGGACTAAGTCAACGTGGGGAAGTAATTTTTCGTAAATTTTTTTGGAAGCGTATCCACACGTATCTAAAGCCGTTGATATCCCGTTTTCTTTGCATTTTTTCAAAAAATCTAAGATAAAATCTGATTGGAGCGTTGGTTCGCCTCCTGAAACCGTTATTCCACCATGAGATTGCGTGTAGTAAACCTTATCTTTTTGAATTTCGTAATACAAATCCTCTAAACGCCATAGTTCTCCAAACATATGTAAGGCAGTGCTGGGACATTCTTCTGAGCAATCTCCACAACTATTACACTTTTCTCTATCAATATGCATCCCATCCTCATCGAGAAATAATGCACCTTGCTGACATGTTTCGATACAGATTTTACATCCTATACATTTATGTTTAAACCATTCTAATTGCGGTTTTTTTAGAATTGATTCGGGATTATGACACCAGATACATTTTAATGGACATTGTTTAAAGAAAACCGTTGTTCTAATACCAGGGCCATCTTCAGTACTCATTTTTTGTATTTGAAAAATCAGACCAGATTCTGCCATGGTTATTAGGTTTTACAGCTAAATTTTAAATTATAAAAGTCTTAAAGCTAATTTAATTTTATTAAAAGAAAAAAATATAAAGAGATTTTAGAAATCAATTTAATTAATTAAAACAGAGAAAAAGTAAAAAAATAAAAGGTTTTTATTTTAAATAGCCATAAGCGTTTTTAAGCCGTTTTTCTGCGTCCTCTATGATTTCTTCGACTATTTTCTTAACGGATTTTAAACTGTTTATGACACCTATGCTCTGACCTAAAAGAACAGCCCCGGTATTAATATCTCCTAAATATGCCGCTTCATATTTCCTTCCTTCTTCTATTATGTCTTCCATCGACATTTCTGCTTCTTCGGCCATTTTTGCTTCCTTATCGGATACAAGACCGTGGTGTAATGAATATTCATTTCTCCAAAGCCGTATAGGCCCCAAGGCACCGGTTGCTAGGATTGTATCTTGAGCTTTAGCAGAAGGAACAACATTTTTGTAGGTTCCATCGAATTCGCTCTCATTAGAAGCAATAAACCTGGAGCCCATTGCTACAGCTCCAGCTCCAATAGCTAAAGCGGCAGCTAATCCATTTCCTGTAGCAAAACCACCACAGGCCACTACAGGTATATCTGGATGTTTTTGGAGAACTTGTTGTAATAATACTAAAGTGCTGACTTTTTCATAAGATTGATGACCTCCACCTTCCCCACCAGAAACTACTAAACCGTCAACATTTGAAGCAATACATTTATCTGCAAGCCATAACGCGGGAGCTACGTGAAAATGTTTGATCTGAGATCCGCTTTCTTTTAGTCTTTGAAAAGGTTTAGATTGGGGTAGAGTTTTTGAAGAACCTGCGCTTGTAATTGCGTAAACACATTGTTCTCTTAATTTTGGGTTTTTCATAATGAATCTAGGAATTTCTTTAACGAGGCTTGAAGCAGCCAATTCTCTTCGCGAGGTTCTAATGTTAAAACCAAAAGGCTTATCTGTGTGTTCGACAACATATTCCATATTTTTTTTCATTATGCCAACCGGCTCTTTTCCAGCCTCATAATCTGAGATTAAAGCAGTATGGCTTAACACGCCCAGACCACCAACCTCAGATAAGGCAACAGTCAATTCAGTGGTATAGAAGGGTCCCATCGGGGCAGCTATTATTGGATGCTTAATACCAAGCATCTTAGTTATGTTTGTTTCCAATACCATATACATCACTTCTTTTAAAATCTGAAATATTTTAATTTATTATTAATCTAAGTTATATATTAATATTCATGAAATTTAGTATAAAATAAAAGTAAGTGATTTAAACTTGAAAGAAGTGTGGTTGATCGATTACGCTCGAACTGCTTTTTCTCGATCCAGACCAAATCAGCCCGAAAGAGATGTATTTGGCGAGATTAGGGGAGATGAGTTACTTGCTGAGTTGTTAATAAAATTCTTTGATGGAAAATTGGCAGATAAAGGAATTGAAAAAAAAGATATGGATGAAGTATCAATAGGTGTTGCTGCGGGGGTATTAGAAAATTGGACTTATGGAGGCCGTGGCCCTCTTTTTTTAGCAGGATTTCCCTACGAAGTTCCATCGTTTTTCATCGATAGGCAATGTGCTTCTGCAGGTTCGGGAATGCATGTGGGAATTATGGAAATTATGACAGGTCATAGTAAAAGCGTATTAGCTACTGGGTTTGAACACATGACTCGCGTTCGCGGGATAGGGATAGATCGTAATTATTCAACAGAAGATAAGGAAAGTATGTTTCATAGACCCGATTTAGATCTACAAACATCATTTAACATGCTCCAAACAGCCCAAAAACTATACGAAGAAGAAGTTCCTATATTTACTAAAGAACATTTAGATAAGTTTGGCGTAAGAAGCCATAATTTAGCTGTCAAGAATCACGAAGAAGGATGGTTTAAAGGTGAAATCATACCAATAGAAGGGCATGCTCCTGGCAATGTTGAAGAGAAAATGATTATAGATAGAGATATGAACGCAAGAAAGTCTACATTAGAAGCAGTATCTCAATTACGTCGTATATCCCAACCTTTTTTCTTAGAAAAAAATGGGGGAAAAGAAGGATATATAAAAAGAGAAGGCACAGATGAAGGAGTAATTACTGCTGGAAATTCTTCACCCTTAAATGCTGGAGCAACAGCAGCAGTTCTTATGGAAGCTGAAGAGGCTAAAAAAAGGGGAATAGAGCCAATGGCAAGAATTGTATCAATTGGATGGGCGGGCGTTGATCCTACAGTAATGGGGCGAGGGCCAGTTCCAGCAACTCAAAAAGCGTTGAAATATGCGGGATTGTCTGCTAATGATATTGAATACTGGGAAATTAACGAAGCTTTTTGTATCGTTGCGTTAAATTGTATGGATAAATTTGATATACCAGAAGAAAAAGTCAACATCAAGGGTGGGTCTACTGCTATTGGTCATCCACTAGGATCAACAATGGTACGATTAACAGGAACATTAGCTAGAATCTTAAAAGATAAAAAAGCTCAGTATGGTATTGCTAATGCTTGTGTCGGAGGCGGCCAAGGCGTTGCAACAATAATTGAGAATTTAGATGCTTAGAATAAAGGGATGAAAGATACATGGTAAATCCAAATATTTTATTCTACGGTGCAGGTGCTATTGGTAGTACTCTTGGCGGATGGCTAAGTGAACATTATGAAAATGTTTATGTTTTAGCCAGAGGAGAAAATGCCGAAGTCATAAAATCAAAGGGATTGACTTTATATGAAATAGATAAAACAAAGTCAAAAACTATACCATTAAAGATAATTACCAACATAAATAACCTTAAGCAAGTTGATATAATAGTTATCACTGTAAAAAATTATGATCTTGAGGAAGTTGCTAAAGATATATATGAAAAGTTAGGTGATAAGCCTATAATTGTGGGTTTGCAAAATGGTATTGAAAACCAAAAGATATTACCCAAGTATTTTTCAAAGATTATTTATGGAGTAATTGTATGTTCAGCTTGGTATGATGAACCAGGAATTTTTGGAAATCGAGGAAAGGGACAAATTCTATTAGGGACAATTAATAACGACAATCAAGAAATATTGGAGCAGGTAAGAGATATTCTGGCTCTTGGCTTTCCTACTAAAATAACGAAACGATATAATGATGCAGCCCACTCTAAACTAATCTTAAATATAATAAATTCAATTTTTACTATAATAAGTAAGGAGAATTTAACTATTGATGATAAATTTAAGATCTGGAAAATTTTTGTATCTTCCTTTTTAGAAGGAGTAGAAGTATTAAAAAAAGCAGGATATAGAGAACAAAAACTTAAAGGATTACCTTCATGGAAAACAATTGAATTCGCACAAAATTTAGAAAAAAAAATGGCTCTCGATTCTTTTGAGGAAAGTATGAAATTTTCTTGGCTCAACAGTATGGCACAAGATATGGTTCTCCTAAAAAGACAGAAATCAGAAATTGATACATTAAATGGGTATTTTATAGAATTAGCAGATAAGTTTGAGTTAGAGGTTCCATTTAATCGTACTCTCTATGATCTTTGTAAAAAACAGTTTAAGAAAGTTCCTTTTAAGCCACTACATGTTGATATAGTATGGAATAAACTCAATGAAAATTTAAAAGAGAAATTAAAGTTAGATTAGTCAAAAAAACAATATTAAATTTTATGAGATTCTCGAGCGATTATTTCGTCTTGTAATTCTTTTCCTATAGCATTGAAGTAAGCATTATAACCTGTAATTCGAACTAAGAGATTAGTATAGTTTTCTGGATGTTTTTGAGCGTCTTTTAGCATTTCTACGTCAAGCATGTTTATTTGCAAGCATGTACCACCATTTTCAACGTAACCTTTCAAATAAGATTTAAATTTTTCTTTATGTTCTGGGTCTTTAAGTATCGAAGGATTAAATGTAATCGTATGACTGCTTCCGTTAGGTAAATAATTAATATAGGCTCCATTTTCTGTTTTACCCCCCAGAACCACACCCACAGAATTTGTTACGGCGGTTGGTCCTTTAAGATCTGCCCCATTTGAAGGACAAATTGCGTTAGATAGAAATGTCCCTTTATTTCGGCCGTTTGGGGTAGCAACTGTAAAACCAGCGTCAGCACCCGCCCAATAATTCCAAGATAACATACCCGGTCTAAATTGGTAATTCGTAGGCGTTTTGTACTTCCAAGTTTCGTCAGACCATACTTTCATTATCTTTCTTGCCAGCTCGTCAGCCTTGTCAACATCATTTCCATATTTAGGTGCTCTATTTTTTAACATCGTTTGGATAACAGCAAATTCTTCCCCCTCGAAATCGTTAATGAGAGCATCCTTAATTTTAGTAATGGTGTATTTATTATCATCGTAGACAAATTTCTTAATTGCCAGCAAAGAATCGACTGTTGTTGCGAAACCAACTCCCTCAACGGTTATAAACCTTATTTCAGGACCGCCTCTTCTAATATCCAATCCTTTTTCAATACACCCTCGAACTAAAGTGGATAAATATGGCGTGGGCACGAATTCGGCTCTAAGTTCTTCGGTTAAATTATATGTATCTACAGTATATTTAATAAGGAATTCAATCTGTTTTTTCCAAGCGTTCCAAAAATCTTCCCAAGTCTGAAGGTCTTCAGAATTTCCCGTTTTTGGTCCTATTTGTTGACCAGTTTTAGTAGCGACATCATTGTAGGGCATATTCTTTCCGTTCCAAAGAGTCAATTCAATGCTTTTTGTTAAATTTGGGTTGCAATTTACAGTACCCGATCGATCGTTTCCTTGCATCGTATTTTCTAAGCACCCAACACAAGCGTAATCCCAAGCTTCTTCGGGCGAAATTCCTTCTGTTATCATTCCAGCGATGCTCCTTTCGTCGAAATTTATGAGGAATGGTGCTCCTTGCGATCGAGACACCATGTTAACTATAATATTCAATAACTTCTCGGGTGAATTTCGATGCAGCCGAACATTAGGTTTTGGTTCTAAAATAGGAGACCATTCGTCTACGACTTCCAAAATAGTATAAGTTAATTCGTTGGTTAAGTCTTCCCCGTTAGGTCCGCACCCACTAAGCGTCATCAATTGTCCGAAGGCAGAAGTTATACCTTGCTTTCCAAATATGATTTGGGCATCGTACGCAGAGTTGCAATGAAACCAGAAACTTCCTAAAATGTCTTTCGCAAACTCCTTTGAGATAGTTTTCTCATCAACAACATCTTTTTTATACAAATGCCAAAGATGCAGATCTGTCCGACCAAAAGATATACCTGGGCCAGGATATGATTCTTCCGCCATGATTAACATATGAGTTAACCAAATTGCTTGAACGCCCTGCCAAAAGGTTTCTGCCGGCTCCCAAGGGACTTTTTCGAGATTTTTAGCCATTTGTTCGAGTTCTTCTACTCTCTCTGACGATGACGCAGTTTCTTTAAGCCTTCTACATTCTTCGGCGTACTTTATCGCTAATTTTCTTGGGACTTCCGCAGCTTCCATCATTGCTCTTAATTCTTGGCCTTTAGGACCTTTTTTCTCGCGTTCGTTCAATTGGTCGTATTGTGTTTCTGCTTTTTCGTAAATGTACTTGAAGCCTTTTTTAATTATTGTTTCGTGATCTGGGATGAGATGACCAGGTGTAGCTCCTACATTTCCGAATCCAGACTTATGAAATTTATAAAATTTATGTCTGACATTCAGATTATTTTTCCAGTATCTTTTAGTTTCTTTTTTTGTAAAACAGTTACTCAATTGAGTGTTAAATCTACCACCTGCAATTAAATCGTTTTCAGAAATAATTTCTTGAGGAACATAATTAAGCATAACCTCTTCAAAAAAGTGTATTCTACGTTCGGGTAAGGATAACTCCCAGAAATTGTCAGGTAATTTAACAGGTAATGCCATGGATCTTAAAGACCCCTCAAAAACTCCCTTTCCCTTATTACCAATGTAAAAGTGAACTTCGGGGGCAACATAATAATCTGTTTCATTCCATATTATATCCCAATCAGTCCCAGTAGTAAACGGCATGTATTGATTGTTCCATTCGCGCTCAACACCCTTAAAGTAATAGTCTCTTAACCACTTTGACCTTGGAGATAAATGATGAGGTTCAGCTATATGATACTTTGGCACTTCTTTCTTAACTTCGGATTTATTATCTAATTCACTCATTTTTAATGGCTCCTTAGAATTTTTTATAATTATAAAATGTAAAGTTTAACTTTTCGGTAATCCTTGTTTAAAGTTAATTCAAACTCAATTATAAATTTTCAAGTTATTTCATATAAGAGGGTATTTAAATTATTTTTACACATTTCAATTTAGGTTATTTTTAATTTTTAATTTCCTTTAGTAATTTCAATAAATTTATTAATTTATTTTACACTAATATCATTAAGATTCCAGAAGAGTGAAATATTTATTTTAAATTTAAGATTGAAATTTTCTGTTCTAATTAAAAATAGAAAAAAGTTTTAATTAAATTACAAACCATTAAAATATAAGAAAGGTATAAGGTTTTGTCATATGGAATTAAAAGAGTACAAATGTGAGGTTTTAATAATAGGTTCAGGCCCAGCGGGATTAAGTGCGGGAGTTTATTGTGGTAGAGCAAACAGAAGCACTATTATATTAGACGGAAAAGAGCCTTCTGCTTTAGAGAAAACGAAAGAAATAAAAAATTGGTTGGGAGAGGCAGATATTGGAGGGTTAGAGCTTCTAAAAAAGTTTAGGAAACACGCTGAAAGCTTCGATAATGTCGAAATTATAAAAGGAGATGTCATCGCACTAATGTTAGGTATGGGCATGAATATGGTCTCAACTAGAAATGCAAATATTACTGCTGATGTTGTATTAATCGCCACTGGCACGGGAGTAAGGAAAGAAATAATTAAAGGAGAAAGTGGATTAATTGGTTTTGGCGTGTCTTATTGTGCGTTATGTGATGGTCCATTATTTAAAGAGAGAAACGTCTATTTATATGGTTCGGACGAAGAAGTTTTGGAAGACGCGCTTGCTCTTGATCAAATGGGTTGTATAACACACATCATTACTAATGTAGGATTTAACGATTTACCTGAATTAGCTACTGAAGTTAAAGAAAAAGGAATCGAAATTATTGACAATATGGAAATCGTTGAAGCTATCTCGGATTCCGATGGTATAATCCAGAAAATTTTGTGCAAAACAACAAAACCAGAGCATGAAGATCAAGAAATAAAAGAGTACGAATTAGCTTGTCTATTCATCTTATCGCACATACCTTCTAATTCGATATTTAAAAAAGCGGGAGTAGAATTGGATGAGAATGGTAATGTCGCTGCTGACGAGCATCAACAAACAAATATTCAAGGAGTATATGCCGCTGGAGATGTAACTGGAGGCCTATTTCAAGTAGTTTTTGCTGCGGCAGAAGGCGCGCGTGCAGGGATAAACGCTTGTAAATACCTACGAAAAACAAAGAAAGAATAAAATTTTACTATAGTATTTTATAAGAAAAATTGCATTTTTCATTAAAACTGCCTTTGGTATAGTTTTTCTTTCTCATTTTCTATCTCTTGTTTGCGTTCTTTAGAGATTTCTTCAATGATCTTGATGCCTGTTTCCATATCTAATATTGATTGTAGTTTCTTTTCTGAGAGATATGGTAATATTTTTATTCCTTCTAAAGGGTGATCAATAATTATCACTTTATCACCATCTTTCCATCCGTATTTTTTCCGCATTTCTGATGGGATTGTTATTCTTCCGTGATTGCTAATCTTAACTATTGTCATGTGTTATACATAAAAAGTAAAGAATTTAAATTTGCTCAGATAATATCTTCAAGGCTTTTTTTTCAAATATCCATATTTCTTTCTTATCAATATTCTATTAATGATATAAAAAATAAGGAATAATATAAAAAAGCAATAGATATTTATAGGAAAATTTACACACTAAGTGTGGAGATAATAATGGCACGTGTATCGGTTGATAAGGAACTTTTAATGAGTTTACTTGATTTTAAATTAAACCATCTTAAAGAAGAGATAGATCGAATATTAAGTAAGTGGAATTATATGTCTTCTACTGAATTTTTAAAACACGCTAAAGATGGAACACTCTCAGAAGCAGAAATGGATGCTATTGAAATGAAAAATCTCAATGACGAACATGAACGATTGTTAGGTGAAAAAACGAGCTTTATTGGGGAGTAATGTCTGCAATATCTAAATTATTAGAAGCAAAAGCAATTTTCGAGCAATTTTTTGATAAGGAGATTAATATAATACAAATAAATTTAATTTCTTAAAGTTCTTTCAGAAATATAAGAAGGAAAAACAAAAAAAATGATATGGATGAAAACCGAGGATAAGTTACAAAAAATCAAGTTTGAAGAAATTCAGGAACCCGAAGATTTCTATATTATATCTGATAGTGAAGATCTTGTCTTAAATTCGAAAGAGGCTGTGGAATTATTGCTAGATGAATTAGAATCAGTAGAATATGATGAAGATTTAGCTAATTTTTATTCAAAATTTCATAATGAAATTGATGACCGTACAAAAGTATAAAAAATGAAAATTCTATAAAGCTAAATGACTGTAGTTAAACCTATTTTTGAAAAAATTGAATTAGATTTTAGCTTTAAAGAATACACATTTCATTCTGGAATTAATGAGCTGGATGAATTTTTTTATGAATATTCAAGTAAATTTATTAAATATGGTTATTCTCAAATTTACATTCTAAGGGAAGCTGAGACCCCTGATGTAATGGGATTTTTTTCTCTCTCAAGTTCTACAATACGATGGGAAGAGTCTTTAGGAATTGAAAAAATGACTAGATATGTTCCAGGTATTTTATTGGGAATGTTTGCAATTGATGAAAGATTTCGAAGAAAAAAATTTGGTTCAGACTTAATAAAAAAAGTAATAAATATTGCTTTAAAATTCTCAAAAGAAGTTGGATGTCGATGTGTATTTGTTGATTCATTGATTAAACCAGAAACAATAAACTTTTATTTAAATATGGGCTTCAAATTTGTTGATATACCTCTTGGAAAAATGATTTTTGAAAAATTAGCGAATAACGAGAAGATAAAGAGAAAAACTATTAAGATGTATTTTGACTTATATAAAATACAAAAATAATATATAATATCATTTAAATTAGAATTCTAAAGCATTTTTATAATGTTTAAGTAAAAACTTGGATTTTCTAAGGATGTATATACATTGTATATACAACTTGGTAATACAGAGATATTACATAGATATTACACCATATTATGTAATATCACGATACTATTTCTTTCATTATGGTTAATTATAAGGTTTCAGATTTTATCGAAGATTTTTTGATTTCGAAAGAAGTAGAAGAAGGGTGTGCGCCATCTACCATTAAAGCGTATCGGTACGATCTTGAAAAGTTTATTAACCTTGTAGAAGATGTTGACCTTGAATCGCCAGTTTTGAGACAAAAAATAAGGCTCTTTTTAAAAAAACTGAAAGATTTAGATTATTCAAAAAAGGGTATAAGTAGAAAAATCGCGTCGTTAAGATCGTTTTTTAAGTTTTTAACTTTAAATGAATTTATCACTAAAAACCCTATGGCAACAATTAAATCTCCAAAAATCAAACTAGAAGAGAGTCTCCCTAAATTTCTGGATGTTTCTGACATTGAAGTTATTTTTAACAAGCTGAACGATTGGAGGCTATTTAATTCAAGAAAGAGTCTAAGATATTACTTAACTGTGAGATTGTTATATTCCACTATGGCTCGTGTAAGCGAATTGTGTGACATTAAAATTAGAGATATCGATTTCAAGAATGGATATATAAGGTTAAAAGGGAAAGGGGGTAAAGAAAGGATTGTTCCCGTCGATCAAAAGACTTTAGAGCTTTTTAAGGAACATTTAAAAAATCGGATATCTTATAGTTCTGAAGATTATTTATTGGTTAATACAAGAAATCAAAAATTAAATCCTCGCGTTGTTCAGGCTGATATAAAATTGATAAAAGAGAAGTGTGGATTTCCAGATTCAAAGATTATTACGCCCCACATATTTAGACATACTGGAGCGACGCATCTTAGGCGTTCTGGGATGGATATTAGTGAATTACAGGACATTTTAGGCCATAGCTCTCCAAATACTACCCGAATCTATGCAAAGAACGATATTACTAAATTAAAGCAATCGTATTCAACGATGCATCCATTAAATAATAATGATTTGAAACTGTAAAAACCAAGTTTTTAATAATATACTTTTTTATCATAGACTTGATTATCTAATAATCTTTTAATAAAAACTTAAAAGTATAAGAAAGTTTAAACTTAATTTGTTCTATATTTACTTATACATTATTAATAGTTAATCATAGACAAGGATAGTTAATCATGGACGAGGATGAATTTCGAAAACAATTCATGACGAAATCAGTATTTAAGAAAGCAAGCTCGCTTGATATGAGTTATGTACCCGAAAAGTTATATTGTCGAGACGAGGTCATTAAAAGCTTAATATATAACTTTAGAAGAATTCTTGAAGAAAAAGAGCAGCCTACGATCAGTTGCTTGATTTTAGGAAAAGGTGGGGTTGGAAAAACGGTTACAGCAAGATATTTCGGTAGAAATTTTAAGACTATTGCCTTAGAAAAAGATGTTAATATTTTTGTTGAATATTTTAATTGTATAAATTTTCGCTCAAAAAGTAAAATTGTACGAGAACTTTTGGCTAAATATACTCACGGATCTGGACGCGGTTTTAGCGACGACGAAGCACTCAAATTAATATTAACACAGTTAATAAGAGAAAAAGGTTATATGTTATTAGTTATCGACGAAATTCACCTATTAAAAACCGACGAAATTTTAGCTTTTTTAGATATTGCCGAAACATATGGACATCAAAACGCTAAACTCTCGATTTTATTAATATCTCGTAACAGAGACTGGATGAGGATTGAGACGGAAAGGATTTTAAGTCGATTAAACGAAAAGGTTATTCTTAAACCCTACAATTTTGAGGAGGCAAAACAAATTTTAGAATATAGAAGCGAGGAGGCGTTTAAAGAGTATGTTGTCAGTGATGACATTTTAAATATGGTTAGTCAAATTGTTGCTGATCACGAGAATATGCGTCATGGAATTGAGATTTTGAGAAAAAGTGGGCTCTACGCAGATAAAAATAACTTATCTAGCGTAAATGCTGAGATTATTAGAGAAGCTTCAAATGAAGTTTACCCCACTTTTAGAGCAGATATTATTGATCAATTAAACGATCAAGAGCTTCTGGCGCTATATGGGATAGCTAGGTCTTTAATTAACCATAAGGAACCATTCACTTTAGTTGATGATGCTTTCGAAGAATATCAAATAATATGCGAAACTTATTCAATAGAACCACATGTAAAAATGAGTTTTAGGAAATATATACGACAACTAAATCAATTAGAAATTATTTCTACGAAAACTGTAAGAATTGAGGAAGCAGAGAGAGGTCGACATCTTGAAATTACTTTGTTAGATATTCCAGCAGTTAAATTAGAAGAATTTTTAATAGATATTTTTAACAGAAAGTTTGATTAATAAATCTTTTTATTTGTAAAAGTTGGACAATTTTGATAAATCCTTTCGCCTTTTTGAGTTAAAAAATATACTCAAGAATTAATTTAATAAGAAATATTCATCTTGGAGAATTTGAATTAACTCAAAGGATTTTTTATATGTGTTAAATTAATCAATTAATTAATAGTTTTTTTTTTCTTCCTTTGACTTTGAGTACCAATCCAACCAATCCTTGCGTCGGTTTTTTGCTTTCTGTACTTCATCAGTTTCTAATCCCCGTTCATTTCGTATCTTATGCCAAAATTGATCTAATTCGTAACGAGATAATGACAATCCACATGAACTACATACCATAAGACGATTGTCGGGATTGTATTTCATGTTACCAGCGCATTCTGGACAACGAGCCATATTCTTTTCTTTCTATTTTTTTTTCTCTTGTAATATTAGAATTAAACACCGTTAAAATAATTATGGTTAACCTTAAACTCCAAATTTATTTTAAATGTTGTATTAATCTAATAAAAATCATTAAATTAGTCATTTATTAGCATAATATTTGTAAAAGTGGTATTTTTGAAATCAGATGTCTATTACCTTACAGCACGAACACACACTCATGAAGAGAGTTTAAGTAAAGTTAAAGGTCCTTTAGCACTAGATAAAATCGGATTTAAGAGCAAAGTGAATAAAGGAGATAAAGTTGTAATCAAAACACACTTCGGAGCTTTAGAGAACGTTAGATATTTACGTCCTAGTTATATTAGATTTCTATGCGATTATGTAAAGGGTTTAAAAGCAGTTCCATCTGTAGCAGAATCGTGCGGTTGGGGGGCTCCAGAGGTGTTTACAGGGGCCCATACGGAATACAGTGGTCGTGCAACAGAAAAGGAATATTTAAAAATAGCTAAAATGCATGGATTTACCGATGAAACCATGGGAGCAAAAATTTTGATGCTTGATGGTAGCGTTGGTACCGATATAGCGATACAAGGTATTAATGGTAAGCGATTTAAAGAAATATTAGTTGCGGGTAGATTGAGAGAATTTGACCACATGATATTAGCTACACATTTTAAAGGGCATGCTGGAGCGGGATTTGGTGGTGCTATAAAGAATTTAGGTATTGGGTGCGTAAGCAAAGGAGGTAAAGTTCAAGCGCATGTTGGCAAAAAATTTGAATTTAATTACGACGCACCAATTTCTGATTACGAAGATTGTTTGAAAATTTGTCCTACAAATGCCTTAACGGAAGGAACAGGCGGTAAATTAAAGCGCGATGAGAATAAATGTAGATACTGTTATATGTGTAAATCAGTCTGTAAAAATAACGTAATAGATACTGGAGCATCAACGCGGGAGGAGTTTATAACTCAGATGGTAGATAACGCTGCGGGTGTTGTTGATTATTTTGGAAAGGATAAAATATTTTATATCAATTATGTTATTGATGTAACGTGGCAATGTGATTGTACAGGTGGTTCCGATATTCCATTTGTAAGCGATATTGGTGTTTTATCCTCACTGGATCCCGTTGCTATAGATCAAGTCGCCATTGATTTAATTCATTCTTCTTTAATGAACCCTCATTCAATTTTAGGTGATGTTAAAAATATATCTAAAGATAACACACATGAATGGTTTTCATATGTACCTAGATTTGATCCGGAAACACACGAATTGGACTTAAATTTTAATGGAAAAGAATCTAAACACTGGGAATTACAATTGAAAGCAGCAGAAGATATTGGATTAGGGTCTAAGGACTATAATTTAGTTGAAGTGAAAGTAGAAAGTAAGAAAAAGAATTAATTTTATTTTTATAAAAAGCATTCTATACTTTAATCATTAATAGAATTATCTTAAATTTAATACAGATAACAAATGGGTGTAATTATATGTCTAAACAAACTAAAGAAAGGATAAATTGGAGTATAAAAGGAGTATGGTACGAAGCATGTGCCGCGGAAGGACATTGTTCGATGTATTTCGGTAGAGACATGGAATCTCCTTGTAAATCATTTCAATTATTTCAGATTATTGAAGGTAAATTTCAAGATGTTGATGTCGGGGGAGTATTAGCAATTAATGTAGTTGATTTATTTTCTCCAAAGGCTGCCGATTTGATGGCGAAAGGTGGAGAAGGAGGAATATATTTTAGTAAAGATACATCTGAAGAACAAAGAAAATATTTAGAACCTTTTATTGTTAATAATATTCCTGGTGGCTTATTAGTGAGAAAAGTTTTGGGAATTAAATATGTCGATATAACTTTAGAGCAAGAAGGCAATACTTATAAAATTAAGATGCCCTATGGAGAAATGAATCTCTCGTTGGCACCAGGAGGGGATGGAAAGAATCCTCAACGTATAGAAAACTCTTTATTTAGTATGATGTTTTCTGATATTAAGATTTGTAACACTCACTCTTGGAAATACAACGATTTTGGAAAGAATTGGGAATTTACAAATAGAAGTGGTGCAATAGCAGACTTTAATCTACAAGGCAAATCCAGAAAATTTTTTTAATAGATCATTGACAATAGAAGGAATTATATCATCTGGAGTTTCTCTCCCTGACGGAAAGGTAATTAAAACTTAAAAATAATTTACGAATTCCTAATTAAAAACTTTTTTATCATTAATTAGGTTAAATTAAATTAAGGATATGCTTAAACTTTCTCGTTAAATTTAAAGGTGAAATAATGAAACCATTTTTAACCTTGAAGAAGTAAGAAATGCTATTATAGGACAGAATTTTATTTTCCAGACTCCTTATGGAATGCGTTTACTCACATATGCTGATTATACTGCATCTGGTAGATCTCTTAAATTTATTGAGCAATTTTTAATCAAAATTCAACGGGAATATGCCAATACTCACACAGAGGACGATGTAACTGGTCGTCATATGACGGAAATCTTACATCAAGCGGAAACTATAATAAAAAAAGCTTTTAATGCAGAGAAAAATTGCAGAATTATAGCCACGGGTACAGGTGCAACGGGAGCGATATCCAAATTCCAGGAAATTATAGGTATACGTCTACCTCCAGCAACGAGAAATCTTGTTCGATCAATATTAGACAATTCATCTGAGGAAAATGTTATAGATCAAAATTTGAGAAAGAAACTTGAACTAGAAATAGATCGATTGAAACCTGTTGTTTTTATAGGTCCTTATGAACACCATTCTAACGATATAATGTGGCGAGAAGCTATTGCGGAAGTTGTAACCATTCAACTTACTTCCGATGGTTATATTGACTTAAAGGATTTAGAAAGTCAAGTTTCAGATGCAAAGTATAAAAAAAGGTTAAAAATCGGGTCTTTTTCAGCAGCATCGAATGTTACTGGCTTAAAATCTCCAGTTTATGAAATTGCTCGTATAATGCATAAATATGGTGGTTTAGTTTGTTTTGATTTCGCCGCTAGTGCTCCCTATGTAAAAATTAATATGAATAATGATTCTGATACTTTTTTTGATGCAATTTTTATATCGCCTTACAAATTCGTGGGAGGTCCAGGATCGTCAGGAATCTTAGTCTTTAACGAACGAGTTTACAATCTTGAGCTCTCTCCAACCTCTGCCGGAGGTGGAACTGTTGATTTTGTTAGTTCAACCACAGTGGATTATTTAAAAGATATTGAATCTAGAGAAAAATCGGGTACTCCCGGAGTCTTGCAAACAATTAAAGCCGCATTAGTTATTGATCTAAAGGATGCTATTGGAATTGATAATATTGAATCGAAAGAATTAGAGTATACAACCCGAGCTTTGGAGCGATTATCTAAACATTCAAAAATCAAAATTCTTGGTCCAATCGACCCAGAAAATCGCATCTCTATTGTGTCTTTTATGATCAAACAGGGAGATAAGTATTTACATCCAAAATTCATCACTAAACTGCTCAACGATTTGTTTGGAATTCAAAGTCGTGCTGGCTGCATGTGTGCTGGACCATACGGACACTCATTGCTCAACATTAATGAAGAACAATCTCAAAGATTCCGAAAAATTGGTCAACAAGGTAAACTCGGAATTAGACCAGGATGGTGCCGCGTTAATTTCCACTATCTATTTTCCGAGATAGAGTTCAAATTTATCTGTCAAGCGATTGAATTTATCGCAGATTATGGATATCTATTTCTTCTAAAATATTCTTTTAACATTAATTCGGGAGTATGGACACATCTCAATTTCAAAGATACGATCTTATACAACAAACCAGACATTAAATCAGTACTCACAACAAATTTAAGAGGTTGTTTTGACGAGGAATTTATTGATCGAAATGTAGAATTTACTAAATATTTGAACGATGCTAGAAAACTTGTCAAAACACTCGGAGATGAAATTGAATATCGTCAGTTTGATGATCCTGAGGCCGAAGAACTAAGATGGTTTAATTTTATACATATAAATAAATAAAAGCTGGATTTATAGGAAAAGGTTTTACTCTTTATACTTTTTGCGACAAGATAAATAATTCATTATAAAAAAAAAGATATATTTAAAAAAAGATTTTATCTATAAATATAATAAATAGTAAATAGGGAAAATAAATTGATTATAGATGCACACTGCCATATTTGGGATAAATCCATCATAAGTGGAGGTTTTAAGAAGTTAATTGATGATGGAGCTAAGCAAATGGGTTTATCAGATCCTTCAACGTTATATGATGGATCAATAGAAAGATTGATTAGAGAGATGGAAGAAGCAGGAATTGATAAAACGGTTTTACTAGCATTAGATGGCCATATTGCTTTTACAGCTAATTTAACTTATAAAGATTACAATGATTATGTTGCAAATATCGTTAATGAATATCCCGATAAATTTATAGGATTTGCTGGAATTGATCCTAGAAGAGGTAAAGAAGCTATTCAAGAACTTGAAAGGTGCATAGAAGAATTGGGATTGAAAGGTCTAAAACTTTGGCCGCTAACTGGATTTTATCCAGATGATCTAAATTTTTACTCCTTTTATAAGCGCGTACAAGAATTGGAGATTCCTGTTCTGATGCATACAGGGTCAGGACCGCCAGGTACATACATAAAATATTGCCAACCAATTTATGTTGATAAAGTTGCTATAGATTTTCCCGATATGAAAATAATTATGGCTCATATGGGAGAACCTTTTACAAATCAAGCTATATCGATTGCTAGCAAGAATTTTAACGTTTATCTTGACATCTCTGCTTGGGAGCCTGTCTTAAAAAGGGTTCCTGCCGCCTTTATTCAAACGCTTTTTCAAGCGAAATCAGCATGTGGTATTGATAAGATACTTTTCGGTTCAGATTGGCCTCTTTTTGTTTCATTCTTATCTCTTAAGGATTGGGTAAAAGGGATTAGAAAATTAAAAATACCTCCTCCTCTCAAACTAATGGGATTAACAGACTTTACTGAAGAAGATAAAGACAAAATTCTTGGAATAAATGCTGCTAAAGTGCTGGGATTATAAAAAAAGTAATAATAAAAATTTTATTTTTTTGTTTTTAAGAAGAATTAAGAAGAAACATTCAAATTATTAAACGCCATATATGGGAAGAGAACATTTTCGGAAAACTCTCGCTCTTTAGATATATATAAGCAATTTTTTACCATTTCAAGTACGTTGCCACTAACATTTCCTAGTTTAATTGGGTTTTGAAACTCGCCGCTTTTAATGTAATATCCATTTCTAATTTCCGCTCCAAAATTACCTGATATATTGTCCGGATGTAGCCAAGAAAACTGTTCGATGTAATACCCCTCCTTAACATTTGAAATCATCTCCTCTAAGGAAATATCTCCCGGTAATATTTTTAAATTACTGTTGCCATTAACTACCGTGCCATTTTCTGCTCTTTTGGCATTTCCTGTTGATTGCACATTGTCTAAAATTGCATATTTCTGATTGTACAACCTGTTTCGAAAAACCCCGTTCTTTAAGACTTCTGTTTCCTGTTGAGGGTTTCCTTCTGAATCCCATGAATTCGAACTAAGACCTCCATCTAATAACCCATCGTCGATTAATGTGATGTTATCGCTTGCAACTTTGTCTCCAATATTATAGCGAGAAACTTTTTCAAAATGAGCTAAAGCGAGCGCATGGAATCCAATCACGGGATTAATTGCCGCTCTTAAGACGGATGGTGAAAATATTACAATAGCGTCATTGGCTGGTTTAGGTTCTTCTGCTCTTAATATATCTTTTGCTCTTCTTGCCCAATTGTTCACTCTTTCGTTAAATTTTAAATGTTCTTTCTCTTTATAATATCCAACTTCCCAAAACTCAGATAACTCCCCATTTTCTTGTGCCTTTAACGCAAATTCAACAAAGAAGAAGGTTTTCTTAGAATTTAAATTTAAGGCATTGCTATTTCTCAAGAAGCTATGATAGCTATGAATTCTAAAGCGTCCAAAAGTAGTCTTTACATCTTTTTGCTGGGACGCCTCTGATATTAACTCCTCTGCTAAATCTTTCTTAATTGCTATGGGATCGTCTAAGATTTTTTTATCTGCTGTATTCAGATCTGATATCTGTGTCTTTCCAGGAAAAAAATACTTGGTACTTGAATTAAATTTTGATAAAATAGCACAAATATCGATATTTTTATCAATTTGTCCTTTATCCAGAGAATTTCCCTTAATTACACCTATACCAGTTTTATCTTTTTTTTGAGAAAGAATCCGTATAAAATATTCAAAGTCTCTTATTTCTCGTTCATTATCTGCTTGATTTTTCAAGAAAATAGTCTCGTAAATATTCTTCTCCACAAGATATATCTCGTATTCTTCGATGTTCTTTGAGTTCAATCCTTTTTCAATTAAATCCAATCTTTCGTTTGACATTTTTTCTCTCACCCCGGACTCACCAATGCGTTTTTAACTCTAATATAACTACCACCAGAAGTAACGGGAACGAAATCTTCACTACCTTTTCCACATGTCCCGCCATCAAGTTTCGTAGGGTCCTTACTTACAGCATCGATATTCTTTAATAATTCAAGAACATCTCCGCTTAGAGCTGTAGCCTTCAAAATTTTTGTTTTTTCCCCATTTTCAATTAGATACGCTTTTTTTGATGTACATTGCATGCCTCCGCCTAGAGGGTCTTCCATTCCAAAAAACCCATGAACCAACATTATTCCTTCGTTGGTTTCTGAGATCATTTCATTCAGATCATAATCACCAA
>JABUBN010000054.1_pt1 | contig 28792 bp, 22 predicted proteins | sample 7240341 | NCBI WGS metagenome assembly JABUBN01 (sample SAMN07256345, study PRJNA390944) | subsurface metagenome | isolation source: Methane hydrate marine sediment | place: Pacific Ocean: Eastern North Pacific, ODP site | reverse complement strand
TGAGGATGCAATGATAGCTGAAGGTCTTGAAGAAAATGAGGTTCCAGACTCAATAACCGATGATCACGCATGGAAAGGATTGGATGATGTTTTTGAGTTAGATATTGAAAGTTTATCGGAAAAGGTCGATGAAGTTTTATATAAGTTGAATGGGGAAGAATAAAATGGCTGTTTTTTTAGATACAGGATTTTTATTAGCAGTTAAGAACAAGGATGATAAAAATTTCCAAATTGCCCAATCTTGGATGAGGAGGTTTCTAAAAAATGAATTCGGAGAGATCTTTACATCCACATTAGTGTTTAATGAATTGGTGACCTTAGCATTGGTAAGAATAAAACGTCCTGATTTTGCTATAAATCTGGGAAATTATATTTTGAAGAGTAGAAAGATAAAGCTTATTAGTTTTACGGATGACGATTTTAAGAATTCTTGGGAGATCTTTCAAAAATATAAGGAAAAAAGATTATCTTTTACTGATAGCTCTATTTTAACTCATTGCAAACGTTTAAACTGCAATTTTTTAGCTACCTTTGATAAACACTTTAAAGGTTTAATACCCTCAAATTTAAGTTGATCTTACTATTATTAGTAGTACTTTTTTTGGAGGGGGCATATATGGATATTTTCCAATATATAAGTATGTAAATACTGGTAAAAGTAAAAATTTACTGGTTAATTTCAGCATAACCTTTTTATTCCATATTCAACAATAGAAATTTGATAATTATCAATAAAAAAGAAGGTAAATGAAAATGCGAAGAAAAGTAATTAAAATGAAATCAAAATCAAAAATAATAATTTTAATCGCTTTAGGAAACCTTTTCGCTTTATCTCCAATGATTACAGTCAATCTTAGTTTTAAAGCGGGCAATAACAACAAAAGTTCGGAATATAGCGATGATATTAAGATTTTAGATGAACTAAATTTTAAACTCTCAAAAATTTCGGAAAGAATTCATATAATCAATAATTCCGGATGGGTTGCTTTTAAAAATGCTGGAAATTGTACGGGGGAAGGTACTTATTCCGATCCTTATGTCATAGAAGATTTGGAAATAAATGGCGGAGGTTCGGATTTTGGCATATGGATTGAAAATTCTAGCGTGTATTTTAGGATTGAAAATTGTTCCGTTTCATATGCCGGAGCAGGAATACAATTATCAAAAGTAAACAATTCTCTGATAATCACGAATAATTGTTCGCTGAATTATTATGGGATATATTTATTGGAATGTAATAATAACACCATTTCGAGAAACACCGCAAATAATAACTGGTATGGGATATATTTATTTTATAGTAATAAAAACACCATTTCGGGAAACACTGCAAATAACAACTGGTATGGGATATATTTGAGAGAAAGTAACGATAACATCGTCTCGGGAAACACTGCTAACGATAATACTTATAGTGGAATATTAATAAGTGAGTCTAATAATAACGACATTTCAGAAAACAACGCAATTAATAATCGCGGTGGGATAGTAGTGGGGATATTAAGTAATGATAATACCATTTCGGAAAACAACGCAAGCAACAACGAGTATGGGATATATTTACACTGTAATAACAACACTATTTCGGGAAACACAGCAAATAACAACGACTATGGTATATACTTAGAAGAAGCTAGTGATAACACAATTTTGAGAAACACAGTAAATAACAACAACAATGGTATATGCTTAGAAGAAGCTAGTGATAATAACAACATTACAGAAAATATCATAAATTACAATAATTTGATAGGCATTGTTTTAGACTCCAGTAATGGGAATATTATATATTTTAATTGCTTTAATAATTCCTCAATGCTTATGATGATGGTTCGAATAATCATTGGGATAATGGAATTAAGGGGAATTATTGGAGTGATTATACAGGCTCAGACGCAGATGGCGACGGGATTGGTGATGTGCCATATTATATTACAGGTTCTGCGGGAAGTCAAGACAACTTTCCATTAATGAAATGTCCATTTTCAGCTCAAGATGGTGGAGGAATTCCAATCGAACTGATTATTTTAATTTCGGTTATTAGTGGAGCAACATTGGTAAGCGTAGTAACCATATTGTTAATTAGACACAAAAGGAAGAGAATACGATAATTAAAAAACAAAAGAAAAAAAAGTAGTAAAGTAGCGCTAACAAGTCAAAGGGGGCCCCGTGGGGCTGTAATATCTCCACAATTCCAGCTTAACAAATTTTTTGTTTTCACATTTTTCTACTTTTCCAACGCTTTTGAGATTTACAAATTTTCTATCGTTATCAATGTAAGTGTTATGATTCTGAGTGATGGTTGCAAATAAGTACCCGTTAATGGTTTTTAAGAATAAGTAAAATTCATTGCTCTCGTTTAAGTTGTTAAACACCTGGGTCGAGTTTCCTAAGACCACTTGGACGATGTCGGCGCCTTCAACGAGCGAATTTTCGTAATCGACTGACTCTCCATCTGCATCGATAAAAGCAGGGTCGAGCACGCCTAATTTAGTCATTACTTTCTTTAACAAACCGGCGGATTTTACTAAGCTCCTAAAACCTGGAACTCTAAATCGTTCTATAATTCTTCTTTCGACTTGCCTGTGGATCGTCGACATTTTGATCCCTAACCTCTCGCAAAGAGCTGAAACGCTCACTCCCTCGAGCTGAGAACAGAGTAGAGTGATAGAGGTTACAAGGCCCACGATAACATCGTCCTTCGTGTTTTTAACGCTTTCGTAAAACCGAGACAAAATCTTATAAGACTGATAGTAAAACGGCATACCCAAATCGAAATGCTCGGTAATTTCTAAAATTCTTTGGATTATATATTCCTTGCGGTCTCTTTCTTTGTATTGCGGCCATAAGCTCGCCATAGGAATCTTGAACTCGTTGAAATCTTTTTTAGAAATTTTCGAAACTTCTAACAATTTTTTCTCGCTTATGGGCGTATTGTTGTGCTTATAATAAAAATATATCACGCAAGGGACTAACATTTCGGTGCTCCTGTATTTCGTGCCTTTTCCAAGTTGAGCTCGAATTTTTTTAAAGGTTTCTAAAATGCTAACAAAGTCGTTCAAAGGAAAATCAAGGTTTGTTAAAATGCTTTTTATCGCTATCTTTGCCGAAATTACAACGTTTTCTTCGCTCGTACGATGAGAGTCTAGCCTGTTTAAACCTTCGAGCCTAACGGAATTTTTTGTTGCGCGCCTTTCGCTTTTGTACCCCATCTGAGTTTTACCCAAGACGGCGTACTGAATGATGTCTGCGTCGTACGGTCTGTGGTATTCTAATTTCTGAACTTCTAAAACGATACCACAGTCCCGACAAGTGTAGCCCTCGCGAGTTTCGACAATATCGCAAGAACCGCAAACATCGCAACGCTCCAAAGGGTTTTGAACGGAGTCGATTTTTAGCGAATCGATTTTTACTAATTCGTGGGTTGCCATTTTTTTTAATCACTAACTTTTTTTTTTTAGTATTTTTTAATATTTAAATTCTGTAATTATTTTCAAACTAAGAAATGAAGATCACCAGTATGCTATTTTAAGATTTGGAATTAGGTAAAAAATAGGGTAGAAGTTCAAAAAGAAAACGCATAAAAGCGTAAATAGTGAAATTTGATGCGGAACCTAATAATTATTCTTCTAAATTTCATCAATCTATAGTGGAGGGTTTCATATTTAGAAGATAAAATTAACATTTTTTAGTGAAAAACACAATTTTGCAATTCTAATCCCAACTAGTAAAATTATTTTTTCACAACCGTCGTAGTTACAGATTAAACTAGGAATATAAAAACAATCCTAATAGGTAAATTGATTTAAAATAATCGTGGATATATGTCAAAATAGAATTATGACAATATTTTTAATAAGATAAAAACCCCCATAAAATCTAAGCACAAATCAAATTTCATTAGAATTGGGTTTTAAATCTTCGACTTTTCTTAAGTCTCCCGTTGAAATTACATGTTAATTATATTATTTGTCATAAATTTGTCCTATTTATCCTATTTAAACCCCAATTTTTTTAAAGAAGTTTTGCTAGAAAAAATCAACTCATATCTGCTAAAACATTATACTTTCTATCATTTTTTTGTATAAAAGTCAAAGAAATTAAATAATTAAAATAAGACTATTAAATAAAGTAGATTCGTAAAAAAGAGTTGGAGCATGTGGAGAAAGGCGAAGATTTTCGGTTCGAAAAATTTACTTGCCCGCGATGTAAGTCCAAGAAGATGATTAGGTTTGCGTGGGAGTCTGAAGCCGAACTCGAATGCACAGAGTGCGGAGAGCGATTTGACGAGGAAGACCTGTTATCTATCGACGACCCCTCGAACATTTTAACGGTCAAAGAAAAGTTAGCGTTTATTCGCGCCTTCAAAGAAAGCGATTAGTCCTAATTTTTTGAAATTTTTTGTTTGATAGTTATTTAAAATTCCCATAAATCTAATTTTTTCTTTATAAATATTCGTTGTACTTTGATTTTATGTTGGATCTATTCTTTTGGCTGTTTTTTATGCTATTAGTTTCCATCGCAGTTCAATACTGGTATAGACGCACTCACACTCCGGGACTCAGAGCGTTTCTGCACGTTTTAGCCTTCGTTGGAGTTCTTGTCCACGAGGTTGCTCATTACACCCTCTGCGTTCTGTTTGGAGTAAAAACCGGTAAATTAAAAGTTAAGTACCGAAGCGAAGACAGAACGAGGGTCGCCCCTCACGGTTCGGTCGGCTTACCCGAATTCGAGCGAAATTCTTTATTGCAAACCTTTGTTATCAGCGTAGCCCCGTTGTTCGTGTCGACCTTCCTTTTTCTCTTCTGCTTAGACGTCATTTTTAACTTAGAAACTGAGGCTTGGGTAGATGTAGTTGCCGCCATTTTCTGCGTGTCGCTTTTTATCGGTTCCGAACCTTCGGGGCAAGACATGAAAGTTATCGGCAAGACTTTTAGAAAGGACCCGAGATATTCATTTTATCAGATAGCTTTAGTCGTCGCGTCAGGGCTTGTTGTCTGGCTTTTCGTAGACATGTATTTTATATCCTTACCGTTCGAAGTTCTGTACTACATAGAATACTTCCTTTTCGTTGTATTGACCTATTTCGTTTTGAAAATCTTTATTTCGATCTTCGTCAGTATCTTCAGGGCTTTAAGAGGATCTAAATTTCCGAGCATAATGTTAAATGAGAAATCAATTTATCCAATAATTTTAAATGTTTTTTATCAATCCGTACGGTACTTATGAAAATCACCTTTTTTGTATCTTTGTATACTAGTATACATTATTATACTAATATAAGAATATTTTTACTTACTTATATTTATTATCTCTTCGAGACCTTTTGAGCCAAGATTGGATTTATTATTGTAAAATAAGAGTGTTTCGGAAATCTTCAGAAACTTTTTTTTTTTTTATAAACTTACGATTAATTTACTCTTAAAGCTTTTTTAAAAACATATTTACGCGAAATTATTATGCGATCGAAAAAAACTGTAGTTATGATTGGAATTATCTCAATTGTATTTTTAGCTTGTTTTTTGATTATTGGTAACAAGTCTATAGCCGCTCCTGATATCGAAACCGCCGTCAAGTTCGATACTTTAAAATCTTCCGATGCGACAAACCTCGAAATTATCGAATCTATATTCGACTCCAAAAACGACGATTATTCTACATACGGTTATTACCCTCAGGTTTACTCCGATTCGCTTCAAGCCACTTATTACGCGCTTTCAATTTTAGACTCCATCGGAAAACTAAGCGAAATCGACCAAGGAGAAGTTTCTAATTATGTAATGTCGTTTTACAACTCAAGCTCTCACCAGTTCGTAGATTCAAGCGCGAAAAGATACTTGTCTTCTATAATACCGGGCTTGTATATGCCGCTAACTACTTTGTTAGAAGTTAATTGCTACGCGGTGCTATCTTTAGACATTTTAAACGGTCTACAATTCATCGACACCGCTGAAACCGTCGATTTTATTTGGGAGTGCTACCATCCTAACCTACATGGATTTATAGGTCAGCCATACGACGCTTCGCTAGACGAAGGTTTTAAAATTCCTACTGCAGATAATACATATTATGCGGTGATAACACTCGATCTTCTTATATCTGATTGGAGCAGCTACTCTCAAGAAAGGAGCGACATCGTAAGCTATATAGACGGGTTGCAATCGGTTGGCTCTCACGCAGGCTTCTATAACGATAACGAGCCATTATTTGATTCTTTGTTAGAATTAGGACCGAATCAATTCGCGTCTTTTTACGCCATAAAAACCTTAGAAACTTTTGGGAGTAGCTACGTCGATGTTATTGACATGACTAGGTTTCACCAAGATCTGAACGACCTTTATCACCCCGAAGACTTTTTCTTCGATATATCTTCGGTCATTTTGTTCACTAATTACACTAACATTGTCGCAACTGCCATAAATTTAGAATTGTCAGACATCACGGGCTTTACAGATATTAACAGAAACGAAGTAATTAGCTTCATAATAAATAATAGAAACGCTTTGGGCGGTTGGGACGCTTCGACTACGATCAAATACCACGAATTAATAGACACTTTTCAAATCGTAAGGTCGCTCGCAAGCACAGGAGCGATCTCAGAATTGACTCTGAGCACAAAAAACGAAATTGGCTCTTATATTCGGCTCTTCTCTCAATTTAACGGGTATTCATTGCTCTCGGAAGATTACACTTCAATAGAGCTTATCCACTCGATTATTTCTTCGTACGATTATTTCGACCGAATCGTGGACTTAGACATACAAGGATTATACAACCTTTTAGAAGGTAGCGCGCTGTATATGGGCGGACAATACGATTTTTTCGCCTGTACTAAGCTGGACCCAATTGTTACGCGTTTCCGTTCCAAACAACTCGACTATTATACTTTAGGTTTTCATAAACACATAGACAAAATAAACTCGTTGTACTCACACAAAGAAACATATCTCATCCTTAATTCTCTTCAGAAAATATTCAAATTGAACGATTTTGCTTCCTCTCACGACCTTAATTCCGAGTTGCAGGATGTAATCGATTCGCAATTTATGGACCCAGAATACCAAGAAATTTTTGGAGCTTTTCAGTTCGATAACATATTCTCCTCTTCAGAATGGAAGAGTCGATTTATTTACTTGCAGTACTCTTTTTATGCGATAAAAGTTATGGAGCTTATTGCCGATTATTTAGGGTTGGGACCTATTGCAAACTTAGGCTTCGATGAATCAGCTTTAGCGACTTACATAATTAGAAATATTGTAGAATCTCCGACGGAACTTTATTTTGACGTAAAATACTCTAACTCGCTCGAAATCGCTTTAGAAAACACTTACTACGCAATTTATGTCTTGAAGGCAATTGACGAGTACAATTTGGATAGTACGAAAATAGAGAACTTCGTTTTTAACCACCTTAATTACTCAAACGTCAAAAATCTCTATTACAGCTACAAAATATCCGAAATTTTAAACTTACAGGTAGTTTTCGATGTGGAACAATCGCACTCGCTAATACAATCGATTTATTCTGGCTCTCACCACGAGTTTTTTGAGTCTACGGAAAGGAATGCGTTGGAGCAAGAAGCTTTCGCGTGGATCTGCGAAATGGCTAAAAATGATCTAATAAGAATTAACGCCCAGTACTCTAACTCCATCCAATTAGGAGAAAACAACTTAATTTCTGTCGAGTTGTGCAACATAATTTTGTCTGATTTCGGACTATACATGACGGTTAAACTAGAAAGCGAGCAACTCGGAACCATTCTATTAGATAAAATGGATAACCATACTCACCAGAAAGAAATAAATGTTCCTATTGACCCTCAGAATTACCCTCTAATCGAAGGAGAATTGTGCGTGTACGACGGTAGCCATAAGGTCGCGCAATTTCCGATTTCGTTTCAAACCACTTTCGAGTCGATTTACAACATTTTAGTCTCAAAAACTGAATCTAAAATCGAAATCACTGTTATCGCGTCCTTACGATTCGCTTCCGGAGAACAGCCCGTGTACGATGGACTTATGCGCGCTGAAGTGTATAGGAACGGTATTTTAATTGACACTATATTTTTTGCTTCGAAAAACGATTTGGAAAGCACCACATTTACTTTCGTCTATCGACCTTCTTACTTCGGAAAATATCGTTTTGAAATATACATGGAAGATCCCTTCCATTCGAGTTCGCAATTTGTGATCGACATTACTTACATTTATACAGATTTAGAGGATCCTATTCTAAGTTACGAAAGCGATGCAAACTTAACGCCTCCATTGGCCATAATTATTGGGGTTGTAGGCTCAGGAGTCTTTTTCAGAACCTTAAAAAAAGGGCACTTTAATAAAGAATTCGCGAAAAAAAAAAAATTCAAATTCAAATCTAGGTTGTGTCGCTCCGCTCCACAATAACATCTGACTATATATTACATAAATTTTGATTTTCTTTTTTTTCTTAAAATGTCTAAGATTTTTTCTTTTTATTCTCTCGATAAATTTAGGTAGTAATGGCTCAGAGCGTAAAAATTAAACAGTTAAATCAGATCCTATCAGCATTGGAGATGTTCCAAGTACGAAAAAATAGTCTATTTAATCTCGACAAGTTAGCCGAGTACCTCAAACTATCTTCGAGCGAATTAGATGCGGTTTTAGAGTTAATTTTTCGCTTCCAAAAGTTATTTGATTATGTTTTCGAAGGTTACATTCTCTGTAAAAAGTGGAAAAACAACAAAACTTACTTAATTTTAAAGCAAAAATCGAAAGTTAAAGACGCTAGCGTTCTCGAGCTAAAAGAAATAGAAATCGATCGAGACCAAGTTAAATTGTTAAGCGACATAGTCTACTTTTTTCAACGTGTAAAAATCGGGAAAGGTTTCGATTTGAAAAGAAACGGCACCGAGCTTTCGAGAAAGGTAAAAGAGCTAAAGAAGGCTCACCCGTACTTTTTCGAGAGTAAAGGGAACGGTCTCGTGTACCCTTCAAAATTGGCGGTAGACGCGGGTAACTTAATCTTGTCTTACGATAGAAGCAAAAAATCGTTTTCTAAACTACAAATAGGAGAATACTTCGTAAAAATCGTTTAAAGGGAGTTCGAGGATAGTGATTGAAATAGAAGAAAGAAACTCTAATAAAAATTCCAAAAATAAATACTTGCGAGAAAAACAGATCGAGCATAGGGAATACCAACTAAAGATAGCTCAAGCGTGTGCTTCTAAAAACTCGCTGGTGGTGCTTCCAACTGGTCTAGGAAAAACAATAATCGGAGTCTATGTTGCCGCAAAAACCCTAGAAAAGTTTCCCCCTAAAAGCAAGGTTATCGTGTTGGCTCCTACTCGTCCTTTAATTAACCAGCACTACGATTCTTTTAAAAACTTGATGACAATACCCGAAGAACAATTCGTTGTTTTAACGGGTAAAATTCCTCCTGAAAAAAGAGTAGATTTTTTTCGAGAAAATCAAATCATTTTTTACACGCCCCAGACATTGAGAAACGACCTCGCTAATAGAAAATACACATTAGAAAGAGTGTGTTTGATAATTTTTGACGAAGCTCATCACGCTTCTGGCGATTACGCTTACACTTTAATAGCGGACGAATATATGGATCAAAACCCGGACGGCATTATTTTGGGGTTGACCGCTAGCCCTGGAGCGACTAAAGAAAAAATCATAGTTCTATGTAAAAACCTACATGTTCCTCTGGAAAACATACACACGCGCACGAGAAAAGATGTCGACGTAAAGACTTATTTAAAACCGATGGATGTTTATAAAATCGGCGTGAACTTGACCGAATTAATGGAGGAAGCCTACATCGCCGTTCAAAACCTTTTAGAAGAGAGGTTGCAATACCTTTCGCAATTAGGTTTCTTGAGCGTCAAGGCTGACAATTTATATACTAAGGTTATCCGTAAGGATTTGTTAAAGCTCAACGCCGAATTAGTGAGGTTAGTTCAAGGAGATGGCGATAAAACAGGCGTGTACAGCGCTCTTTCCGTGAACGCCCAAGGGCTAATTCTTTTTCACATGCTCGAACTAATCGAACAACAAGGTTTGGATGTGTTGTTAATCTATCTAACTAAGATAAAGCAAAATGCTCGTAAAAAGAATAGCTCGAAAGCGGTAAAAATACTAGCCTCAGATCATAGAATAAACCAAATATTTATCGAACTTAAAAAAAACGAAGATTACTATCCTGAACGTTTGATTCACCCAAAATTTTACTTGTTAGAAAAGTTGTTAATCCAAGAGTTTGAAAATAACCCTCCCTCGAGGGTTTTAGTATTTGTAAAGCTTCGGGACTCGGTAAAAAACATAACAAACAAACTTAAATTAAACGGAAAAAATTTAATCCAACCCGCTCGATTCGTTGGACAATCAACCAAATCAAAAGACGACAAAGGACTGTCTCAGAAAAAACAACTCGAAATACTAGAGCAATTCAAACAAGGCCAATACAACGTTTTAGTAAGCACTAACGTAGGTGAAGAAGGTCTCGACATAGCAGAGTGCGATTTGGTAATATTTTACGACGTGGTGGCCTCAGAAATTAGGTTTATCCAGAGAAAAGGAAGGACTGCGCGACATCGAGAAGGAAAAGTAATTATCCTTTATTGTAAGAACACACACGACGAAATTTACATGCACATCGCTCTGAACAAGCTAAAAAAGATGAACCTTAACCTTAAAAGCGGGAAGCAATTAAAAACGTCTTATAATCATTCACAATCTCCTGTAGAAACTATTATTGATGCGAGATTAATAGCAGAAGTACCCCTCGCAGACATGAAAAAGATTAAAGGCACCAAAAAACAAGCTAATTTGCTAAGGTACTTTCAAAAAACTACAATTAACGAAGAAAAAAAACATATTGCTACCGAGATCAAGATAAGTCAGTCGTTTCCAGTTAAATTTGGCGTAAGAAAGAAGCTCCAACGCGACCAAATCCCTTTTGAAATAGCTAAATCGATAATTCACTTAAATTTGCTTGATCGAGTAATAATCCAAGTTATCGATCCTCACCAATTCATAGAGGATGCGCTTTTAAAAAAAATTATTTTATTAAGCAAAAAATACCACTTAATAGTTTCGATTTTCGATTTTGTCGATTTTAATGAAGAATTTCGAGAAGAAGAAAGGTTGCTTAAACAAAAAGTTATGAATTGGGGGCAGAAGAACGATCTTCAAGCGATTCCGATTGATAACTCCGAAGAACTATATTTTATCTTAAAAAACATATATTTACACGCGAAAAAAGAAAAAGAAGGTATGAGTCTTTAAAATGGAAGAATTAACTTTTCGAAATGACGAGACTCCTTACTTGGTGTTTGCTTGTAAAAAGTGTCGGCAATATTCCTACGTTAAGATAGTTCAAAAAACTAAGAAATGTTTGCGCTGCGGTCGCACCCACCAAGTAAAAGATATTTTAAGCTTAGGGGAGATCGTTTATGGGATGACGGCTGCTGTAGACACCGTAAAACAGAAACAAAGCGAATTGAGCGTACCAGAGTTCAGGTCGGAAAGCGATTTTGTAGTCGCTACGAATAATTTTAAAGACCGTGCTACCGAGCCTAAAAGTAAAAGAATAACTTTATCAGAGAAAAACAACGACGAGGACAAAAGTTATGAGGTGAAATTTAAAGAAATGTTGTTAAAGCTATCTAACCTTTACGGGAAGTTTCCAATGTACATGCTCAAGATTATGGCAGAAAATTACGGGATCCCGACCTCCAAATTAACGGAGCTTGTTAGAGGATCAAAAAAAGCTGGGCTTCTAACCGTGTCAAAAGACGAGAACTATTACTATAAACTAAATAAAAAAAGATTAAGTTTTACACTTTAAGTTCGTTTTCCTTTCTAAAAGAACGCATCGCATCGGCAAATTCATGCCTTATTACGCTTTTATAGAACGGATCGCGATTTTCAAAAGGGATGTTTTTGCAACCAGAATATACATCGGGCGCACTTAATTCTTTCGCGATCTCAGAAAAGGGAACTATTATTTTCGAAAGGATAATTTTGATGTTGTCGTACTCTTGGACTTCTACAATCACTGGCTCTTGCTTATTTTTTTTATCTGCTTCTAAACTCATTTTACTGGTTTTTTTAAGGTTTTACTACCAAAAACCGCGATCTTATATAAAAAAAAATTATTCATCAACAGGATCTTTATTAATTTCTTTCAAGTATAGCTTAATAAAGTACCGCTGGCGCTTTAAATAATCTTTTACTTGACTCGAATTCAAGTCCGGATTGCTTTTAATCATTCTTTGGATGAATTGTAGAACTTCAAGGTTCTGCTCTTTTGTTTTTTCGAACTCTATGATTTTATAATTGTCTTGGTCGTCGTTCGATTCTTTAAAGACTAAAAAATCCTTCATCCTAACTTTTTTTTTGAAGTTGAGGTCAAACGGATCTTTTTCGGTCTTAGAGTCCATTATACCTTTGATATCAAATCAAGCGTTTAAAAAAGAAAAATTTTGATAAGATACAAAATTAGAGAAAGCTTATGATTGTGATTTAAATCTAGAATCAATCATATCTAAGTAATGTACAATTTCTGCCTCGGAAAACTGAGGTTCTACAGGTGAACCCCATTCCTTTCGCCCATGGTGACTTAAAATTATGTGTAAGATTCTGTTTTTTAAGTCATTTGGGAAATCACTTATTTCATAAATAAATCTTGAGACTAATTGAAAACCTAGACTGTGATGTCCAATTAATGAATTAATTGTCTTCATAGGAATTCCATTATATATCTTATATTCATATATTTTACCTATATCATGTAAAATAATTCCGGCATAAATTAAATCAACATTAAGTTCGGTGTTTCTATTATAAAAATCCTCAAAATTCCTAAACACATTTATCATCCCTATTGTATGCTCTAAATTACCACATCTATAAGAATGATGATGTTTTATCGCAGATGGACATTCAAAAAACTTACTTTTTATCTCCTCATCATTAAAAATATTTTCTATAAGATTTTTTAGATATTTATTTTGAATTTTTGAAATAGTATCAAATAATTGTTTGATTAATAGATCTTCATCAATAAAAGGTAAATCAACAAATTCTTTAAGTTCATAATCATCAGGATCTATTACTTTCGTACTAATAATTGTAACACTTTTATGTTTCTTATTAAATACCCCGGTTATTTCTACAATATTTCCAATTTTTAAAATTTCCTGATATTTTTCAAGATCATCATTGTTATCAATCCATTTTTTTATATTTGAAATATTTCCAGTTATATCTCTCATTGAAATAACAAGATAGGGGTTTCCATACCTAGTTGTGCTAGTAGTTTGGCTAAATATTTGCATTTTTGATAAAAAATGAAAATCATCACGAGATTCTGAACCTTTATTAATAATTTCATTGGCTTTTAGAAACTTACTCATTTTATTCCACTTTACAAATCTGGATTTATAGAGTTAATTATTTAATTAGATTAATGATATTATCATATTTATTATTATGATATTATAGAAAAAATAATGTAAAAATAATTTCTTTTATTAAATTGAAATAGAATCCTGATATTTATTATTTAAATCGAATCTTTATATGAAATAAAATCTTATCTTATCAACATCAAATGGGATAGCTATGAAATGCTTACAACTTCGGCATATGTATATTTTTTCTTCATTAGTTTCGTCCCAAAATTTAATTTCCTCGCTGTTACATATATAGCATTTTTTAGGAATAGTGTCTAATTTTTTTTCTTTTATTTCCAACATTTTATTTTCAGAATTTTTTATAATTCTTTTCTCTCTAATTATTTTTGACTTAATCTTTAAAAACACCTAAAAATTCGATTTTAAAAACCATTATTACAATAGTATTTAAATAAAAAATCCTCATCCCATACAAAATCCAGTGATTTGAAGATAAGTTGAAATTACATATTTAAAACATGGAGAATCAGTAATTCACGATCTTAAAACTTCTCATTTCTTGAAGGTTTTTTTACTTCACTTTTTTCCTATAATTTTTTTACACAGGTTAATTCCTAACCCCGTTTTGCGATTTAAAACGTAAGGATTTTCTTTCTTAACTTGGGTTGCCGTATGGTAGCCAGCGTTGTAAAGTATGCGGGCCCGAACCCTTGCCACATTGTTTAATCTCACAACCAGATCGAACAGTTCTTCTCTGATCCCGTAATGTATCCTAATTTTGAGGGTTTCCGCCATCTCAGCGATGTTTATTAGTTTATCTTGTAAATCGAAGTCGGATTCGCTTAGGTGTATCGCGATAATCCCTATAAACGTAATAATTCTTTCAAGGTTGTCCCGAACGGAGTACAAGTCGCCTGCCATAATTTTGTGTCTTTCTAAAATCTCATCGAGTGTTTCTTCGTCGCACCATTCTAATACCGGTTGGAGCAACTTGTAGTTCCTCGTTCTCCCTTCTGCTTTCAGCACTTCGTAAGCTGCTTTTACGATATCTTGAAAAGACTCTATCTCGGCTCGCTCGAGCTTATACCTTATTAACACTCCAGATACGGGGTACAAGTAAAGCCGAATTATAAGCTTACCAAACTGCGAGCACTTGATGGTACCGTCCTCCCTTTTTAGAATTAAACCTTTCTCAAAAAGATAGTTGAGAATGTATTGGTTTTTAACGGATTTAGGCACGATGTCATTCACATATTTTTGAAAGTTTTTGTCCGGTATTTCTATTAGATGAAGCAAAAAGGCAGTGATGTGGTCGCAAAACTCGAACGAAAACTGGTCGTTAGCGTAGTTATCGGATATTCCGTTTTCGAAACCGCAAGAACACCTAATGCCGAGGTCCACGTCGAACTCGCAAAGAAACACGCCAAAATCGGTTTTGACATATCCTGAAATAGTTGAACTATTAAGCTTGGTAATTTTTATTTGATGGTGGTTGTTAGTCAATTCTTTTACTTTTTGAGGGTCCGAATGAAGTTTTAAAATGTTTGTCGGAGTTATTTCTTTAATCATGAGGAATTGGTCTATGGGGATGTCTTGCGTTTTCATCTTGTTTTTTATACTATACCAAAAGTAAGTTTTCTGAAAGAATTCTTTTAGTTTTTCAAGAGTTATGTGCTTCTCCTCGTACACCCGTAGTAGAACTTGCTCTTTTAAGGTGTTTACTCTGTTTAACCCGGAAGTTAGATCGTTGTATTTCGGTAAGTAAGTTTTAGATGTAAAAGAATTTTGAAAGTAATGATCTTCGACCCAATCTCGCTCGTTAACGTCCTTTACTAGCACTACTCCAAACCCAACTTCGTCTAAACCGGGTCGACCAGCACGACCGAGCATCTGAAACACCTCGTTGGCTGAAAACGCTTTAAAGTATGAAAATCCGTCTCCATTTTCGTAAAAACCTTTAAAATTTTTTATGTTATGCCCTGAAGTAACATATTTTTTAAAATCTTTTATTATCACTACTCGGGCAGGGACATTTATGCCCGCGCTTAACGTGGTAGTACTGCAGATAACCTTTAATGTGTGTTTCCGATAGGCGTCCTCGACGAGCTTTCTCTCTTTAGGAAGCAACCCCGCGTGATGGAACGCAACACCGCATTTTACGACTTTTTTTAGCTCGTTATGCCTTCCCTTAATTTTGTTGAGTCTATCTCCAATCTTTTTACACATTTTTAGCTCGTTTTCGTTAATATGTGTTTTTATTAGGTTTTTTAAGTTTTGAGCCGTCATTTGAGTCGATTTTCTTCTGTTTAGAAAAATCAACGCCTGACCGCCATCGTTTAGAGTGGATTTAATTATTTTTTTAAGTGTAGAATCTTTGTTTTGAGTCACTTCAATTCTATAATGAAGCGGTACCGGTCGCTCGTCCGAGATAATAAGAGTCGTATGATTTCCTAAAGAAGTAAGCCAATCGTTAAAAAACTCGGGGTTTGCGATGGTTGCCGAAAGTCCAATGATTTGCGGGTTGTGCAAAAACTCGTTCAATCTTACTATTAGCGACTCTAAGCGTGGGCCCCGATCGGACTCTCCGATAATGTGTATCTCGTCTATTATTATAGTAGAAATGTTAAAAATCCATTCTTTGTCGTAAAAATTTCTTAAAATGGAATCCATCTTTTCGTACGTGGTAACAACTATGTCCGCTTGTTCTAACTTGTCGTCGTCCACGTCGTAATCGCCAATCGACAGCTCGGTTTTAACACCAAATCGCTCGTAGCTTTTTTTAAAGTGAACGTATTTCTCGGTGGCCAACGCTTTATATGGCACTAGATAAATTGATTTACCAAAATTTTGAAACACATTATTAACAGCGCACACTTCTCCAATTAAAGTCTTTCCGCTACCAGAGGGAGCACACACTAAAAACGACTTGCGAAAAAATAGCCCTTTCTGAATCGCTTCTTTCTGGATTTCTCGCAATTTAAATATTTTTAGCTCTAGCAAAACTCGAAGGATCCTTTCGTCTTGCACATACTGAAATATCTCCTCGTCTTTAAAGTCTTCCTTATCCTTTGGAGCGCTTGTAAAGTTTGTTAAAGAAATTATTTATCACCTATAGTACTAGTTAGACCATTTTTTCATGAACTGCTGGAAAGTGCGACTTAAAATATATAAATAAAAAAAATTATTATTTTTGCTTGCTAACAATAAAAAGAGTCGTTCTTGCCTAATTATAGGCCCTACTCGTTAGAAAAAGCAAGGGGAGACTTGTTTATCACAACACTGGGTGTTTTGGGGGCTTTAATTTGGCAAGAACTTTGTTAAAATAGTATAACTACTAACTAATCCGAGAGCCTTATTTAAATAAAAAACTGTTTTTTGAAAAATTACGATAATTACTCTATTTGAAATAAAACGAGAAGAATCTAAATTTTATTAATTTAATAAATCTAAAAATCTGTTCAAAATAGCATGATACTCATCTCTTTTGAGCAAAGTGCCCATATGCCCTACATTCTCAAATATTACTTCTTCCACATTGGGATATTGACTTTTTAATTCCTCATGATAAGGAAATCCATGATCATCATTTGCCGTAAAAATAAGAACTTTACCATCCCACCCGTAATAATCTTCTATATTGTATTTTTCACCATTGAATTCACTTGTGAGAATTGATTGGTATAATATAACACTTTTCTCTATTTTACTAAATCTTTCTTTTATAAATGCCATTGAAAAATTATACTCCTCCCGAATTCCAGTGCTCATTTCTTTATCTTCATTGGCTAATTTTAAAAGTTTTTTTGATATCAACTTCCTTAATAGAAAAACCGGTATGAATTTAAGCATCTTATTCGATTTTTTAAAATCCTTTACCCATTCATTTTTTGGAGGATAACTATTGACAAGAATAAGCGCTTCTATATTTGAATAATTTCTATGGAAATACGGTTGAGCCATAAAACTTCCAAAACTCTGACCTATTAAAATATATTTTTTCACATATTCTTTTTTTAGAATATCATTCACTCCTTCACTAAATTCATCCAAACTTTCAAAATTGATAATTGATGGGGCGATAACCCTATATTTTTTTTCAAAAAATTGTATAGCTTGAAAATTACCCTCGGCATTTCCAAGTGCTCCATGAAATGTAAGAACTGTTTTTTCACCAGTTCCACAGCTAATATATTCTAGTTCCTTATTTCTGAACTTAATAGTTTTTATGGGATGATTTTTTCTATAATCCACAAGGCGTTGATAAAGTTTCGAGGTTACATCCTTATAAAATTTGGAATTCCTTTGATTTTTCATCTCTACCACCTTCATTTTTTACCTCACTTAAAATTTTTCGTCGTCAATTAAACATAGCTAATTTTTTATTTAAATAACTAGGATTATTTTTTTCGATTAGATCCCTATGACAAATGTTTATCATAAATCGTCGGAAATAATTGTTGAAGCTCCCGAAGAACGAGCGAATAAATTGCCCCAAACTACCGACGACCTCACTAAAATTAAAGGCATTGGCTCAAGTACCGCTGAAAAGCTAAACGCTAGAAAAATTTACACTTATCGACAGCTTGCCGAACTAACGCCTGAGAAACTATCTGAAGCTCCTGGAGTTGGTATAGCTACGGCGAGAAAATTTATAGAGGAAGCGAAAAATCTTCTTGGTGAATTTCAAGAACAAAATTTTGTCAATAAACAGAATCATGTAATAGAAAAAACCACTGAAATATTAAAGAAAGAAAAAGAAACCGAAGTTGATAATATTGAAATCTTCGAAGTTGCTGACATAATTGTTGAGGAGGAACTCCCACAGGAAAAGTTCCAAAGAGAAGAAAAACCCATCGAAACTATTCAAAAACAGTGGTTTAGTAATAAATTTAATTATTCTCGACTTACAGCTTCTTATCCCACCATCTTAGAAAGATCGTCAAAAGAATCTAAAGTAGAAATTGAAGAAATCGAAGAACAACTTCAGGAACAGATTGATAATATATTCAATGAAGAATCTTTTGTGGTTGAAAAACCTAAATCGCTAGAAGAAGATTCCCGTGAAGAAACTTCTTTTGTTCCGGAGATAAGTGAGATTTTTGAAGTTGAAAATGTTCCAAAAATATCAAAAATACGAGATGAGCGGGAAGAAACTAAAACAAAAATCAAAGAATCATTAAAAAATTCAGGATATTACGTAATTCCAAATACATTAAGCGTTTTAATGCCATTTTTCCAGAATATCGATTCCATCGGGTTCAAGCTCGTAAGCGTTAACAACAACTTGAAACTTATATTTCTCGTACCAATTAAACTTTGCGACTTAGAAGGAACGATACTTGTAAACGAAGAGAAAATAGGCTATAAAACTTACTCGAAAGCTCAAAAATCTGACTCAGTACTTACAGCGAACCATTATATAGATGATCTTTTAAGAATTAAAGACGCTATATTTGAAGACGTCGTTAACGGCGAGAAGTTTCGAAATTTCTTTCAAAAATACTTACAAGTAAGATTTACGGCCGAAGAAAGCGCAAAAAACAAAAAACTATTTTTCATTTCAGGACAGACTCAATACAAAGTTTTAATTGAACCCATTTTTGTTACCAAAATTCCCGCGAAATGCCTGGAAAAATCGATTCTTTTCCCATACCAAAGAAAAACAAATTTACACATTATCGATCGATATAACATCGCGACTTTACTACGATTCTTGGAGAAAAAGTACCAACTAATCGAATCTCGCGACAAAAGAACTAATTCGATCGAGATGTACCAAAACGCAGACATTAAGTTTCGTTCTAGTCTAAGGATGACTTCGATTCCGTTCCTCGGATACTCTATAGTACTGCTTGTTATATATTTTTCGCAATTGCATTTCCTTCTGAGACTGTTCAATAACATCGGGTTTGCTGTTATGGGGATTTATCTTTTCGTCATCGCATATTTCTACCTTAAGTTTTACAAGACTAAAAAAGAGCTAACGACCGAATTTAAAACCCCTTATTACTTGCAGAACGCACAATTTAGCGAGACCGATTTGCTATACATTAAGGAAGAGTTCACAGACGAGCAGATGGTTCAATTTGGCTACGAGTGTTTTGGAAAAGAAAATGATTTTAAGGTGTTAGAGCAGATCGAAAAGGATACCATTAAAGAAAACATCGTAGCAAGACAACAAGAGAGAGAGGTCCCACAATTATACGAATTGGATTCTGAAATAGAATATAGTTTTATAAAAAAAGACAAACCTAAGCACGAAATAAAATATAGCTCGTTCTTAGAAGATTAAACATTAAAATTTATTAGTAAAATTTCTACGAATTTAATTTACTATTTCTGGATTTTGTAATTTCTTAATTTTTTCTTTATAAATAGGAATTAATAGAGTCTAAGTATAATATGACGCTAAATTTTAAATCAGGATACAAAATTATTTTTATAATTGGTCTGTTGTTCGGGTTTGCTTCGTTGTTTTTGGACTGGTATTACTTTCAAGGAGTAAACGATTCCGGTGAAATAGTAATATATTGGGTTTACAGCGCGCTGTTCGATTGGAGCTCCCCATTTTCCCAAGGCGCCGTCATTAACGTTTTTTACGAGCCTAAAAACGCTTCCCTGCCTGTTGCCATTGTTATTGCTTTCTTAGTCGTTATTTTTTTGTCCGCGTATTCAGTATTATTTCTCGACGCGGAACGCAAAGATAACCTTCCAAAATTAAAGAAGATTGGGTTTGTTAATTTATCCTTGGTGATTTTAATTGGGTTTTTCATTTTAATCTACCCGTTGTTTTTCTTGCTCCCAAACGGTTTGTACTACCCTTTCTTAGTGTATTATAATAATGAATTAGAAATTACCTTATGCTATTCGTTAGGTCCTGGATATTTTCTTCAACTAATCTCGTTCGCTTGTACTTTTCCTTACGCTATGTTCAATCATTCAGTAATTAATACATTCGAAAAAGAGCAATCCAGCGTGGAAAACAAGATAAATCAATATATTAGTAGCATTCGAGAAGATTTGGACTTAGACAAGTTAATAGCTCGAGAGGAGTTTAAGCTCGAATCAAAAAACTCCTTAGAAGAAGCTTCAATGCCTAAAAGCGAAGCAGAAAAGATTTACAGCGAGTTTTTAACATTTCGGGGGGCGAAAGTAAGAAAGTGAAGGAAAAATTATTCGACTTAAAGCTCAAGCGGTTGATCCAACTCTGTAAAGAAACTCGCAACTATAAAAAGCTAGCTGTGGTAAGCTTCGTACTTACGAGCAACACAGTCGACGAAATCGGAATCAAGTTAGGAATGCGACCAAGAGAGAAAAACTCAGGCGAAAAGATATTTGAATACATGGAGCTCGTAAACAAAGTTTTTAGGGTAAACTTTAGCGTTAACGTGTTTAGGCCAGAATTAATCGATGTATTAAAGAGAATAGAACTTTTGTTCATGAAAAAAGAAGGGGAGCTTCGTTTAGAGTATGTTAAGGAAATATTCGAAATATATTACGAGCTTCGCAAGTTAGATGTTCCCAACTTACACGACAACATTAACTCGGAGATTATTGATAAAAATCGCACGATTTCCTTGTTCTCTTTTTTATCGGGTGGTCAGAACGCAAAGCGTAAAAAAGAAGATTTGTTTAATCCAATTTTGCTTCACAAATTTAAAGAAGAAGAAAAAGCACTTCAATACCAGCTAAATAAACAATTCGACAAGAACACATTTGAGAAAATTTTACAACTCAAAACCATTAGGAAAAGTATTGAGCAAAAAAAAGGCGGAAAAATAGTTATATCAGGCTCGTTAAAAGACAATATTTCTTACAAGCAATCGAAGGAACAGGTTGGGCAATTTTTAGTTATCGGGATTATAATTTTATTTGCCATGGTTGGTAGTGTATCTTTAATTGAGGCCTTAATGTACGGATTTTTATCGGTGGCTATTAGCTACAACTTGCTCGTCTGTTTTGGGGCCATCGTTGTGCTTTATTTCGTAAATAAAACTTATTTTGGTAATAGGTGATAATAAAAAATGGTAAAAACATACAGAGATTTTTTAAACGATTCAAACAGTAATAATAGGTTTAGACCAAATACCGACGATAGCAAAAAAGAAGACAATAGCAGGTATTTGGATGTGTGGAAGGTAAATCCTTCTTACAAGGATGTTAACACGAGGGAGACAGTTCTTAAAGCGACTTCTTTAGTCGTAATTGGGCTGTTATTTTTTTCTTCTGTGCTATACACGACCTATAACCTCGTGCTTTCCATTGGAATTGCAGTGATCGTATCAATTAGTTTTGTTATGGTGTTCCATAATAATTTTTTTAGCTTGCGCCACTTATTTGATTTTCGCTCGTTTAAGCCGCTTGGAGACTTCATTTTTTGGCAGACAAAATACGACAAATCCGTGTTATTTTTTACGAATTACAAAGAGCTCAGCACTACAGGTGTTAGGACTTTTAGGATAAAAGTTCTTCCTGAAAACGTACACGCTAACTTAAACCGGTTCTATAAAGGATTACATGCGCTCAAAGTGCCGTTTTCATACCAAATAATTCAAAGACCGCTTCAAACAAGTAATAACGGCAATGGTTCTGAATCTTCGACTTTTGAGACGTGTATTTACTTCAGCACTTTTTACAACATTAAAGGAAAAATTACTGAATCGAAATTGGTAAAAATGATCGAGGCCCTTCGAGAATACGCGGTCTCCTTAAAATCGGCGTTTGCTTCCAACTTCCACCACTTTAGGGTCGTTCAGCTTTCTGGAGAAGAGTTAGTAAACGCCTATAGAATCGCGGTTTTGAAACAGGACATAGAAATCGAAGAAGATTCGAAAAAAATTAATTGCAAAACAGTAGAACCTAAAATCAATTCCACGATACTCAAAGTAAGCTACGTTTTAGCGATTGTTATATGCCTAGATCGGTTGCTTCTAGTATTTAACTTACCTATAATAACACAATTTTTAGCGACTTTTACGATTCTTATAGCAATAATAGTAATTTGGTGGCGTGAAGTGTTTTTCTTTCTAATCAAAAACAAGTTATTTAAATCGAACGACATCCAGGTCGTGGATCCATTTTCTGATATTAAGTTTTTCAAGGTATCAGAGGCGCCCGAGACTATTTTTTACCAAGTCGAAGGAAAAATAATCGGGGGAATAAAGATTAATAACGTGTATTTCACTCATCCACCTCCCTATTGCTCTGCGAGTAAGTTTTACGAAGCTCTCATCCACGAAAAAATGCCTTTTACAACCACGATTCAACTAACTCCTTTAAACTTCCATCAGTTCGATAAAGAAGGTTTTAAATTCTTAAAAGACATAGAACAGCAAAAATTGCTAACAAGAACGGAATCGGTTATAGACGGAAATAAATGGCTAAGCTCTCGATCGGGCATCTGGAGTGTTATTATAACTTATTCCACTTCGGCAATCTTAAAAGCTCCCGTTCTTGACTACGAGATTATTGACGAGATAGAGCAAAAGTTAAAAAATCAAAGTTTGGTGTTGCGAAAAAGCTTCAAGCAATTTTTTGTTACTTACGAGTTAAAACAGCTTAGAAAAAACGAGTTAGAATCGGGGCTCCTGTTCGAAACGCTCAAAAACAAGTTTTTTAGGAGGAACGGTACTCATTTGAGTTATTTGATGTTTCAAGGAAAAACGCTAATGTTTTTAACCGAAATTTCCGACCAATTCAAAAAAGGAATCGAGACGAGGTTAGCAGCGGAGTTTAACACTCCTTTACATCTGACTAACTTTATTACGGTTGGGCACACCGTAAACACCGAGTTCTTAGAAAATGAAGTTCCGATAGGGTTCACTCTCGAGCAATTACACAACTTATTAGTGGTCAACGGGACAAATTCGAACAGAGAAGCATTGTGCCAAAAAATCGTTACGGAACTCATGAAAGCGGGATATCCATCCGTGATTTTCGATTTCACCGGTAATTGGTCTAAATTAATGCGCGTTTTCGAGGGCACAATCTACGAAGATAAGTTTTTGTATCTCAAAGTGGGCAAAACTTTCCTAGTTAATCCTCTTTATTCAGAAATTCCTTACGATAAAGACAATATAGGCTATTTGGACTATATGTTCGACGCCTTCGCGTTGTGTTTCAAAAAAGATGAGAGGACGATCGACGCCTTCAAAAATACTATCTTGCGTAATCCCAATATAGATGTCTCTACTTTAACTTTAGACCTAACTACTATGAGGGAGTGGGAAAAGTCGCCTATGACCGATATGTTACTGGCGTTTTTCAGCGAGTTCACCACCCAAGACATAAGCTTCATACACCTCCAACAACAACAACATAAACAAGAGATTACTCCCTCTTACGAACTAATAACCCACGACAAAACGGTAATTATTGATTTTTCAGAAGTTAAAGACTACGATAAGCAGTGTTATTTCACATTTGTCGTTCTTTCTAAGTTTATCCATTATCTAAAGACTAAAAAGGCTTATTACCCTAAGTTTTTAATTGTACCGCACTTAGACATAATTTTCGACGGATTTTTTATAGATAAAAAAATTCATTACGGTAAAATCGACAAGTTTCTCGAACCTTTCGCACAACAAGGTTTTGGAACGATTTGCTCGGCTTCTCAAATAAGGTATTTACACCCTAACGCGTTCAATTACTTCGAGAACTTAGTTACTTTTAAAGCGACCGATAAAAGAGACAGCGCGATGCTTAATTCTTTAATGAACTTAGAATCTCTTCACGGAACAGGGTATTATAGTCGCAGTAGAAACGAAGGCTACCAATTGAGGTACATCGCGAGCATGAAAAAAAACGAGGCTGTGGTTAAACGAGAGGACATTTACCAACCATTTCCAGTAGAATTCGACTTGAAAGAAATAAGGGATGCAAAACCTCTGTCGTGGGAAGAAATAGTAGCCTACATGGGAAAGCTAGGGTATGATTTGGAAAACGCCGAGAAAAGAATAATCCAAAGAGCAGAAAAGACTTTGTTTCAGAAAGATTTCGGCGATTATAGCGTGTTAATCGAGGGGATAATAAAGTTTTTAAACAACTTGAAAAAGTTGGACCAAGTAGGCAACCTGTACGAGCAAAAAGTTAAGAAAGAGCTAACGGAATGGCTGCACCCGTACATTTTGAAAATAACGAAAGATAAACAAAGGGAAAAAGAGATCAAAGACAAAGTGTTCTCAATTTTGGTGAAACATCGATATTTAGTTGAGAGCCACCCTAGAAGGGCGAGCGGTTCAGAATCATTACAAACTTCTTTCGCGGTCGGACCGCACTACGACGAAGCTTTTCAAGACTACTACGAATCTCAAAAAAGAGCGATAATCTCCTATGAACCTTTAGATATGGAATCCAATAGTTCTGAAAATTCTTTACAGGTAGAAAAAATCAACGCTAAAAACCTAAAGAACGCTTTTGCCCTGCATTTCGCCCCAATCTTCTACTACGAATATTTTAAAATGCATCAATCTGTTAAAAACGAAGAATTCGAAAAATCGCTTAAAATCGGCAAAAACTTGCTTAGAAAGTTCCTTCACGCTACCTATAACTCTTATTATAGCGTTAACTACATAATAACTAGCACCGATATAGAAAAATTTGTTGGTTCTATATCAAAAGCAGAAGGATTTCCGTATTCTGACGACGAATTGACGGATCTTCTTACTACTTGTAAAAACATATCTTTCGAAGAAGAAGGTGTAGAAAAGCGCAGTAAAGAAACCTTTGAGAAATATTCATTAATTTTCGATAGGTTTAAACGATACGTCGAAGGAGAGGAGGAGGAAGCGTTTTAATGACAACAACGCAAGAGGTTGAGGATTTTGAACAAATAATAGAAAGAATAGTGTTTGACGAGGGAGAGTTAGATGAGCTCAAAATCTCCATCAGAAACTTTAGCAAGGGAACAATTACACCTAAACTACTAAAACAAAATCTACTCCGCTGTCGAGGTCGTATAGTTAAAGACATATCGAATTTTTTAAGTTTTTGCGTCGAACGAGCGCGAGATAGCGGTCAAGCTCCAGTTAGTGAGAACTTTACCGGCTTAAACCAGTCTGATTTAGCAAATGACCAATTACACCAAGAGATTGCGGAAAGAAATGAGCTGTTGGAAGTCGTAGCAAAAAAAATAAGCGCTCTTATGTTAAAAGCTAAGAAAGACATTCCTGTGGTTAATAAAAGTTTGTGTATGGAAGATGTAATAAAAATCGAATTAAAACGCGTTTTTCTGGCTATTAAAATCGATGAATGGCTCGATATGTGCGGGTACGACGATTATAAGTTCTACATTAAACTGTACAACAAGTTGCAAGCGCTTTACCGCCAGAAGTTTGGAGACGAGAGGGAAAAACCCAAAAATGCCAAAGAAGAACATGAGATTATGGCGGGGAAAATAGTGAAATTAAACTTTCCCGAGGAGGTAACCACGGAATTAATTCGATATATCGCTATTCGAAACAACGCTACACACGACGATTGGGATTTAACCCCGTCCGATATTGAAATAGCGCATAATGTGTTCGTTCGATTGCTCATTTACCTAATAGCGAGCAGTTTAAATGTTCAACTTTTGGCTGAAAACAGAAAAGCATTTTACGATTATTTACATCAATATTTTTCGAATAAATTAGAAAACAATTCTAAATTTCTCGAAAGAATAAAGGAGAATTTAAACTCGCTTTTTAACAACTTTAGATAAGTTTCTTTAAAAAAATAAAAAAAATATGGAAATTTAATGCGTTAAATTCGTTTCGCAAACTTTCATTTGTAAATAATCAAACCCTTTCAAATTTGGGGCTAAATTCTTCGGTTTTATCTTAAGAATGCCAGAAAAAATAATATCCACAGAAAGAAAGTCGGAAGTTATCCTTACAAATGGTGCAAAGGAACGAGCTCCGATGTTACCCGCCATCATCTCTTCAAAGGCTCCAGATTCTCTGTCGTATTTCTCTCTGACTCCAGGCATCATAAATACTTTCGGCAACAAAGCTTGACATGTTGCAAGGTTAATCTTTTTTTTCATGTTCACAAGCTCGGAATAACTGTAATGGTATGTGTCTAAACCGTAACAGTTTTCGTAGTCTACGCTGTCGGGAGTAAACCACCAAGTGAATAGAAAGGGGACTCCCCATGACTCGACCATGGAAATCGCTCGTTTCCGACACTCTCTGGCGATAAAGATCGAAGTTGCGGGGTCGTCTAAAGTTAGCGCTACTACTTTCACGCCTTCGAGAACTGCATCTATGTTTCTTTCCGTAATTTTAAAAAACTTTTTTATTGCAACTTCAGGATCAATTTTACGCAAAAAAGTTTCTATAACATCGATTTTTCTTTTACCGACGTCCTCAATAGTACAGATTTGCCGGTTTAAGTTAGACTCGTCGAAAACATCGAAATCGCAAATCACTAAGTTTTGACATCCTGAGCGAACGAGATTCTCGGCTAAAGGCCCGCCTAATCCGCCCACTCCGAGAACCGCAACTCTCGAGGTCCTAATCGTTTCTTGCTCTTGATAAGTTATGGGGCCAATGTTCCGAGTAACGCGCTCCCAATAAGAATTTGACCAAACATCTAATTTTTGATTGACAAACATCTTTAATAAACCATTTTGGTGTGTTTTCATAGCCTAACTACCGAAGCTATTTAAAAGAAAATTTAAGAAAAATTCGCAAAAAGAAATCTATTTCAAATTTTTATTTATATAGACTCGCTTTTAGTTGAATACAACTAATAGAAAGTAGTTATAGCGCAAAAAAAATGATAACCCAAGAAATAATTCAATATCCCATTATACCATACAAAAAACTTGGTCCAAACTCAGTTGACGAATTTTTAGAAATTTTTGAAGATGTATTGGACTTAGACTTAGAGAAGGGCATGGACCTTGACTTTTTAATCGACACTAAAATGGGAAGCGATAAAATAAGCCCCACTTTAGTACTTGCTAAGCCTAAAGATGCTAAAATTATCGCAAGTATTTGTAAAGAGGTGTACAATGGTACATATCCCTATAAAGAGATCGAAGACGAGCGCATGGTTAAGAAGATGATCGAGAGTCCCGATAACCGTTTTATTTTATTCGAAATAGATGGAGAGGTCGCCGGTTGTTTTCGGTGTGCGTTAGATTTCGAGAACAAAAAAGGATATTCTGGCGGTTTTATGATAAAAAAGAAATACCAACGAATCTTAGACGTAACGAAATCCATAATTGGTTCGTATGCTTGGATGTGGAAAACTTATCAGAAGGAGATTTTGATGTGGTATTGCGAAAACAGAACCGCTCACGCAGCATCTCAGTACATTACTTCCGTGTGCGGGATAAATACGGTTGCTTTCTTTCCCAATAAAGATGTATTCTGCAACCAAATTGAGTCAGATGTTATGGGAGTAATTTATCACGAAAAAACTCTTAAAAAGTACAGGGAACGAAAAACGCCGGTATTGATCGAAAACGCTTTGGACAGTTTTTTGCACTGCGACAACCTTTATAACCTTGGGAACTTTCAGTTGGCCTCCCCCGACCTCGACTTGGACTACGACAAAATTTTCGAGCTACAAAAAGCTTTCAGAAAGGATTTAATTACCGACAAGTACGGGTACGGGTACAACCAATTTTTTATTAGGGGCACAAAATCTTACTTTACTTTTTTACATACATCTCAAATTCAAAACTTCGAGAAAACTAAGTATCGTGTTGAATCTTTAGAGGAATTGTATGTATATCTCGAAGAATTCCTAAAGAGTATGAAAATTAATAAAATACGATATTGCGAAGCGTTCATTTCAGCATTTCGTCCGGAAGATCAACAATTATTTTACGAATTCGGGTTTCGGGCGAGAGGATACGTGCCCTGCTGGAACTACAACAAAACCGAAAACAAGTTCGAAGATTATGTAGTATTTAATTATTTCGAGGGAGAGGTTCCACAAGCTGAGCTTCTTCCAGTAGGTCAAGATTTAGTAAACATATTAAATCTACAAATTAACATTTAACTTAATCAACAACATTTATATATCGAATTTTATAGTGGAAATATATGAATGATTTACCAAGAAACAAATATGAAATTCTAGATATAGTTTTTACATTCCTTATCGCACTATGTATGGTCTTAACTGCTATCCTTATTTTAAGCAATATGATAGTTTCTTTAATATTTGTCATTGTAGTTGTTCTTTTCGCGTTTGTGGTTTTATTTTTGTGGACATCACGGAACCCATTTAATATCTATCTAGTTAGAGCACTTGCTTTTAATAATTTTTACTTTACATTTATAGCACTTATTTTGTTCTCTTATAGGCTTTCTTATATAATAACAGGACATCGATTAGGTTACACTTTACTTCTTTTCCCTTCAGGGATTTATCTTATAATTTCATTTAAGTTTT
>JABUBN010000053.1_pt1 | contig 29048 bp, 28 predicted proteins | sample 7240341 | NCBI WGS metagenome assembly JABUBN01 (sample SAMN07256345, study PRJNA390944) | subsurface metagenome | isolation source: Methane hydrate marine sediment | place: Pacific Ocean: Eastern North Pacific, ODP site | reverse complement strand
ATGAGGAAGATATTACAAATATCGAAGAAGGGTTGGCTAATTATATATACCGGAGTCAGCCGGGATTTGGATAATTCATATTGATCATTAAATGCTAATTGAAGATCTCCGGTACCTACACCAAACCAAAAATTATTCCTGATGATCTGAATAGCGGTTTTTAAATACTCCATTCTTTGTGTTACAGAATGTCCGCTCGGATTCCCACCTTTCCGGTAAACATCAATCTGCCAAATTATATTATAAATCAATGGTTTTAACCCTGTCTTACTCCGGTATATATAATTAGCCAACCCTTCTTCGATATTTGTAATATCTTCCTCATCAAGTTTTGAAACACCTATTGAATCTTTCCGAAAACCTTTTGATGTTAAATACCGTATTAAAGTATACTTTACTTCCTGGCCTTTCCTGTCAAGGCTGTTATAATCAGCTGTACTTATTCTATTCCATTCATTGTGCAATTCTTCTTCACAAAGAAATAGCCAAACATACCTTCCGTTCTCAAGTTGCTTATTTCCAAAATCATGAGAATATGACCTTCCGTTTACAGTTGTTTGCTCAATATTTTCGGGATTTGCTACCTTGACCCTGTAAAAATCGGCAATTGATCTTGTAATGTATGAAATGGATAACAATGGAATGGTAATTAAAATAATCAGCATAAAGTATTTCAGCATAAAATTCGGAATCCGGCTTACCCATAAACCAAAAAAGATATAAAAACATGTCAAAAGAATCCCTATACCTGTTTTCGAGCGAAGCAGAAATAAAAATAAAACCAACCATATTATAACCAGTGAATAAACTAATTTTTCCAGTCTTACCGGTTGGTATTCTTTGGAAAACAAATAATATCCCAGTAAAAAAATGGTTACGTTTATTAATAACGCGAAACGAATGTGGGAAATGAAAATGGATATGTCTCTTATATCGGTAACAGGTTGACCTGTAAGACCAGATAAAACAACCGTACTAATGATAGTAGCTACAAAAACGGATGAAATAAAAAACAACAGGATTATCTTTAATTGCTTCGGCGAAAGCGGTCTTGAAGTTCCTAAAATCAGCGGTAAGGCAACAAGTGATAGTTTTATCTTGATATCATTAAAGGCAAACTGAAAATCCGAGGTGTTCAATAACCAAAACCCATGTATTAAAACAATGGAAATAAAAACAGTTATGCTTTTTCTTTTCTTTAAAATGTTCAATTTTTTTCTAAAATCCCCCTCCAATATCCAATTGCCGAGTAAAATAAAAATTGAAACACTCATACCAAACAGGGATACAGGCAAATTAATCGCCAGCAATATCAACCCCAGGATATATAGATTGAAATGATTTATTATTTTATGTTGCAGCATGGATAACCTTTATTTTCCAATATGCACAGATAAGAAAAATATATATTTACGCAATATCAATCATGGAACCTTAACCTCCAACATTGTCCCGGATGTTTACGTAAAAATGGTGAGCAGAATTTTTATAATTTTCAGAAAGGAAAGGATATTCCCAGGTCTTTGCAAATATTCCTGCAAGGGTTATTTTTTAATTCCCTGTGTCTCGGAACGGAAGATATTTTATTGTTTACCTGATTAACAAAAATTGAATGATTTCTTCCTTCCCGGAGCATTTTACAATTATTCTATACCAAATGTTTAATAAAATCATGTCTTTTCATACTCCTAAAGAAATTTCTTCCGTAATAATTTTTCGTTTTGAAAATCCTTTTTTAACGGATGAAATTCCCTTTTGCGCCATTTTACGTCTTACTTCCATAACCATTGTCAGCGCTTCAAGCAAATTGCTTCTTGCTTCTTCCAGTGTTTCGCCCTGGGTGTTCACCCCGGGCATTTCTTCAATAAAGGCAATATATCCCCCCTCTTCTTCAGGAGAAAAAACTGCCGTTAGTTTCATGCTGGTTTTCATTAATTTCTGTTTAAATTAACTGAACTTCTTAACAAAAGTAATAAATTATGTTTCATAAAGGGCGCTTTATCACTGGAAAGAATTTAATGAAATTACTTGTATTAATAAAAATAATTGTAAGTTTGCAAACCACAATTTTCGGGATTGAAAAAACAGGATATTTATATCAATAAAACTTAGGAAGACAGTGGATTCATTAAGCTATAAAACAGTTTCAGCCAACAGAGAAACGGTTAAAAAGGAGTGGTTAATCATCGATGCAAATGATCAAATTCTTGGACGGCTTGCATCAAAAGCCGCATACTTATTAAGGGGTAAAAACAAACCAAATTTTACTCCTCATGTTGATTGCGGTGACAATGTAATTGTTATTAATGCAGAAAAAGTACGGCTTACAGGAAAGAAATGGGCAAACAGGCAATATTTTAGTCATTCAGGTTATCCCGGAGGACAGAAGATCACTACTCCTGAACAGTTATTGGCAAAAAAACCTTTCGCCCTGGTAGAACATGCTGTCAAAGGGATGCTTCCCAAGAGTCGATTGGGCAATGCAATTTTTAATAACCTTTATGTTTATGAGGGTTCGGAGCATCCTCACGAAGCACAGAAACCAAAACAAGTTGATCTTAATTCTATTAAATAAATCGTATGGAAGTAATTAATAGTACAGGTAGAAGAAAAGCAGCTATTGCCAGAATTAACGTAAGCGAAGGTAAAGGACAAATTATCGTTAATAAAAGAGACTACAAAGAATATTTCCCTACCAAACAATTACAATACGTTATTCAACAACCCTTGAATTTACTGGAGGTCAATGAGAATTTCGATATTATAGTCAATTTGTATGGAGGTGGAATAAAGGGCCAGGCTGAAGCATTGAGACTGGCCATCTCCAGGGCTTTAGTTAAGATCAATCCGGAAAATAAACCTGCCCTAAAAACGAATGGCTTTCTCACCAGAGATTCCCGGACCGTTGAAAGGAAAAAACCCGGACGACCGAAAGCACGTAAAAGATTCCAATTCAGTAAACGGTAAAATTTGAAAAATAAGTTTAGTATCTAAATTGCTATGACTCCCGTCGAAATGGATTATGGACTACTTAGCAATTGCCAAATAAAGAATGTAAACTAATATTAAAAAAAATGTCAAGAACTTCAATAAAAGAATTATTGGATGCAGGTGTACATTTTGGACACCTGAAAAGGAAATGGAATCCAAATATGGCTCCCTTTATCTTTATGGAGCGCAATGGAATTCATATCATCGACCTGGAAAAAACGGTTGAAAAACTTAATGAAGCTGCTGCTGCCTTAAAACAGATCGCAAAATCAGGCCGAAAAATATTATTCGTTGCAACAAAAAAGCAGGCAAAAGAAATCGTGACTGACAGTATAAAAAAAATCAATATGCCTTATGTTACCGAACGATGGCCGGGGGGTATGCTTACCAACTTCCCAACAATCAGAAAGGCAGTTAAGAAAATGGGAACAATCGATAAAATGGCTTCCGATGGTACATTCGGCAATCTTTCTAAGCGTGAAAAACTCCAAATTACACGTCAAAGAGCTAAACTGGAAAAAAACCTTGGAAGTATTGCCGATTTAACACGTTTGCCTGCAGCTATTTTTGTGGTCGATATATCAAAGGAATATATTGCTGTCCGTGAAGCCATCAGATTAAGCATACCTATATTCGCTATGGTTGATACAAATTCCGACCCGACGATCATCGATTTCCCAATTCCCTCAAATGATGATGCATCAAAGTCGATTGACCTTATTATTTCTATTATGGCTAATGCAATCCGGGAAGGATTAGAGGAAAGAAAAATAGAAAGAGATAAAGAAATTACTGAAAAAGGAAAGAAAGCAGAAAGAAAGGAAGTTAAAAGAGAAGAACCACCTGAACTCGCTGCAAAAAAAAGAAATAATTGCCGAAGCTGTTAAACAGACCGAGAAACAAGAAGAAAAGACAGAAAAGGTAAAAACCGAAGAAAAATCTGCAGTTAAAATTGAAGCTCAAATAAAAGAAGCAGAAACGCCAAAAGAAAAAAAGATAACTAAAGAAAAGGAAAAATCAGAAAAAGATAAAACTGCCGGAAAAAAAGCTTCTAAAAAAACTCCAAACCGATAAAGAGAAAAAATAGTAACTAATCAGTGTGTTGGGATGAAAAAAAACAGAATGTATTGAATTGTTATCCTGAAAATAAAAAGAGATTTTTAAAAATTGAAATATGAACCATCAATAAAATAATATGGTACAAATTACAGCAGCTGAAGTAAGTAAATTGAGAAAAACCACCGGGGCTGGTATGATGGATTGTAAAAAAGCCCTTCAGGAAGCAAGTGGTGATTTTGAAAAAGCAATTGAAATCATTCGAAAAAAGGGACAAGCCATTGCCAATAAGAGAGCTGACAGGGAAGCGGGTGAAGGAGTTGTATTGGCAAAAGTCTCTTCCGATTCTACACGAGGAGCAATGGTCGCCCTTAATTGCGAAACAGACTTTGTTGCCAAAAATGAAGATTTTATCTATTTTGCCCAAACCATTCTTGATATAGCAATTGATAAAAATCCATCCAATCTTGAAGAACTGAAAAAACTGGAAATCGACGGAGTAACTATTGCCGATGAGGTAATTAATAAAATCGGAATAATAGGAGAAAAACTCGATTTGAGCTATTTCGACAGGATCGAGGCCCCAAAGGTTATTTCATATATCCATCCGGGCAACAAACTGGCGACCCTTGTCGGACTGAGCCTGAAAAATGTGGAGCAACAAGTTGGGAAAGACATAGCCATGCAGGTTGCTGCAATGAATCCTGTTGCTATAGACCAGGGTGACATATCGCAGAAGATTATTGACAAGGAAGTCGAAATTGGAAAAGAACAAGCCAGGCGGGAAGGTAAACCTGAAAACCTGCTTGATAAAATTGCAATGGGGAAATTGGGGAAATTTTTTAAAGAAAGTACCTTAATGAATCAAACTTTCATTAAAGACAACAAAAAGTCGATAAAACAATACCTGAAAGAAACAGACCCAAACCTTAAAGTATTAGCCTTTAAACGATATTCACTAAGAGATTAATTAACCGAAAACTGTGAATGACCAAAATTAATAAATCCAACGGGGTGAACGTGGCAGGCTGAAAACTGAGAACCAATAGATGTATAAAAGAATCTTGCTAAAACTAAGTGGCGAAGCTTTATTGGGCAAAAGAAATTACGGTATTGATCCTGTACAACTTACTGATTATGCCGGTCAGATAAAAGAAATCGTTGAACTTGGTGTTGAAGTGGGAATAGTTATTGGTGGGGGAAATATTTTCAGGGGACTTGAAGGTCTGGAAAATGGAGTTGACAGGGTGTAAGGAGACCAAATGGGCATGCTTGCCACAGTAATTAACGGTTTGGCTTTACAATCGGCTCTGGAAATAGCAGGTCTGAAAGCGAGAACGTTTTCAGCAATAAATACAGAACCGGCTGCAGAATTTTATAGTAAGAAAAAAGCCATGGAAGCCCTCTCAAAAGGAGAAGTTATTCTGCTTACCGGAGGGACCGGAAATCCATATTTTACAACAGATACAGCTGCTTCCCTCCGGGCAGTTGAAATCGAAGCAGATGTTTTACTAAAAGGAACCCGTGTGGACGGTGTATACAATGCCGATCCTGAAAAAGATAAAACAGCGAAGAAATTTGAAAGGATCAGTTTTGACGACGTATATCGATTAGAACTTAAAGTCATGGACCTCACTGCTTTTACTTTATGCAAAGAGAACAACCTGCCAATTATTGTTTTTAACATGAACATAAAGGGCAATCTGAAAAAGATTATCCTAAATGAAAATGTTGGAACAAAAATCTGTAATCCCCAATCTTAAATTGGCCAACCCCAAGATTAAAATTTTTTTTTATTCCTAAATTTTTTAAATTTGTTTGCAGCATTACAAATTTGAAACATTTCTTTATTAATTAAATTATTCGGCTTATGACGGAAGAAGTTGAATTTTGCATTGCTGAAGCGGAAGAAAAAATGGAGAATTCCATCAAACATTTAGAAATGGAATTAACCAAAATCAGAGCCGGCAAAGCAACACCTAATATGTTGGATGGAATTTTTGTCGACTATTACGGTACGAATACACCTCTTAGCCAGGTTTCCAACATTAATACACCGGACCCAAAATCCATTCTCGTTCAACCCTGGGAGAAAAATATGCTTGTACCCATTGAAAAAGCAATCCTCGCGGCTAATATTGGATTAACACCTTTAAATAATGGAAAGATTATAAGAATAAATGTTCCTCCATTAACTGAAGAAAGGAGAACTCAATTGGTCAGGCAAGCTAAGGTAGAAGGTGAAAACACTAAAATCAGCATTCGCAATGCCAGAAAATGGGCTAACGACGAGCTTAAAAAAATGCAAAAAGAAGGTCTATCCGAAGACCTGGAGAAAGATGCTGAAGAAGAAGTTCAAAAGCTCACCGTTAAATATTCAAGACAAGTTGACGAATTAATCGAAGCAAAGGATAAGGATATAATGACTATTTAATAGTTATTAGCTCGTTCCGACAAGTAGGAACTCGCGTTATTAAGTGGTCATTTGCTCGCTGCGCTCGCATCATTCATTCGCTTCGCTGACGCTCAGCGTAATTTATGGTTATTCTCCGGAAGGAGTTCTTCGGACAATTGTCATTAAGTTGTTTTTACTTTGTACACAGCTTCCTGTGCGAGACACTTTTATCTTTTATCTTTCCCTTACTAGCTTCTATTTATTTTGCCATAATTTTCATCTTATACCTGGCATTCTCCTCAATTAGTTCTTTACTAAAATAATCAGTATGATATTTCCCTTGTATATACCAATCGGTTTGATCGCAGTAAAAATCACTGGCAGGAACTCCGCACTCTCCTGCAGGAATAATCGTTAATGATTCATCCCAATTAGCTGTAGAAAAAATATGCCTGTGTGAAGCGCCCTGATCAACCACAAAGAGATTTGAAAATGGATAAGAATAAGGGCTTACGGTATGAAAACTGCCACCTACTTCATACGGGCCACGGGATAATTTAAACAGTTTTTTTAATATTCCAACATTTGCCATGGGATGATCCATTGATAGCTGATGAATTTTACCCCACTGCCAATCTCCTGGTTTTTTACCTAACTGAATTTCAAGTGCTGAAACGGTTTCTTTGAAACTCTTTAAGATCATATCCTGTAAGGTTTCCCTAACATCAGATGTATTTATATCGTCGCACCAATCCATATCCTTTTTCCTCCATAGGTTTTCAACAAAATTCCTGACCAGGGTTGAATTACTAAAATATTCATCGAAAAGTTCATCGCCCATCTCATCGCGCAGAATGTTTTTTACGAGATTCATGTAAAGATTTTCAAAAATGGCTGGGGCAGGACTATCACTACTCATATTCAGGTTCCATTCAGACAAAATCTGAAGTGCTTCATTTTCTAATGTTGTCATATCTCCTGATCGTTCTATTGCATCAGTAAAATCATCCCTCAACTTTTCAGCCAGTTTGGATTTCTGGTCGAGCTGGATATCCTGAAAATCCATAATGCTCAATTTTTCTTTAGCTGTAAGCAGTTCTCTTATGCGGTTTATCCTGTATGATTGTGCAAAATAAGCGCCAATATAATATGGATAATTTTCATCGACCGTCTTATTGTTTGCTGAAGCAACAAACCCACAAGATGGATTAAAACTATGGGGCAATTCATCAAAAGGAACTTTCCCCGTCCAATCAAATTCGTCTGTTTCACCCGGCATAATACTGAAACCGTTTCCTTTCCTGATCGGGATGCCTCCCCCGACATAAAGCCCTATATTCCCTTCAACATCGGCATAAACAAAATTCTGGCTAACTGCATTAAAAGTTTTAATTGCATCTTTAAACTCTTCCCAATTACCTGCCTCGTTTAGCAAAAAAACACTGCGCAATTCATTGCTGTAATCATTACCAATCCATCTCATGGAAATCGATTGTGGAATATCTTTAAATTCAGAAATAATGGGCCCCCTGTGGGTAAACCGCAATTCTTTATCAATAATCTCGCCTCCTTTTATCCGGATCTTTTCTTTCCGTACCTCCATTTTATGCCATTCATTTTTAAACCAATACTCATTCGGATTATCAGGATTTATCTTTTCCAGATACAAGTCAATATCATCCACATACAATTTGGTCAATCCCCATGCAATTCTTTCATTGTGACCTGCTACTATCGCCGGTTCGCCCGGAATTGCCAAACCCGTAACATTTAATTCACCTTCAATAACCTGATGCATCTGGTACCAAATCCCTGGGGCACTTAGCCCCAAGTGCATATCATTAGCCATAATGGGCATTCCAGTGATACTCTTTTCTCCTGATACAGCCCAATTATTGCTGGCATGAAATATTTCCAGACCTAATCTTTTCAGGGGCGATAATTTATCCAACAGTTTAGATTCTAATTCGATGCTACCGGAATCCAGTTTAAAATCGGGGTACACATAAGACTTCATCCCGGCAACATCCGGAATTAATCCCCTGTGTTTCTTTTCCCCGAATTTATTAAGCAGTTTATAGAGGGCTATTTCTGACGAATACGTGTTACTAGCCAAGTCCCATGCCATATAGCCAATGATATTTACAGAATGTTCCGGTTCCCATTTTTCAGGACGATAACCTAAAACACTGAACTCAAATGGCAAGGTATTGATGTGTTGTTCAATAAACTGGTTAACACCATCCGAAAAAGCTTCTACGGATTTCAGCATTTTCTGATCAGCAGAATCTATTACCATCCGGGATTTCTCAGGTATGCGTAATGCCCTGAGAAATAAATCAGCGTTAACGAACTCCTCACCGAATATTTCAGACAATCTGCCGGTTGTGGCCCTTCGTATGAGATCCATTTGCCAGAGTCTGTCCTGAGCCATAACATAACCAACCGCCCGATACAGATCCTCACTATTTTGGGCATAAATGTGGGGAATCGCAAAAGAGTCCCGGTAAACGGTAACGGGTTCTTTAATCCCGGCTAATGTAACATCCTGGTTATAGTCAGGAATCCCCTTATGAGCCAGATTATGCACAAAAACAAGCCCTGCAATTCCGGAAAAAACGATAATAAAAACAAGCACGATTACGATCCATTTAATGATTTTCATGATAGATTATTTTAATGTATTGGAATTTAAACTTGTAACCCTTCGGTACAATTTCCACATATGTCGAATTGTTTTCGGTTTTTAAGAATGGCATTTCTAAAATCAGTGTATTTCCCCCCATCCCAAATGTATTTGAATGAATCCGTATTTAAATTTCCCATTTTATATTTGCCATCCTTATCAAAACAGCAGGGGACAACCACCCCATCCCACATAATAACCGAGGCGCTCCAGAGTCTCCGGCAAAAATTTTTTAACGAATTCTTTATTGCCAGCGAACCATTTTCCTTTCTAACGTATCTTGCATATTTCGAGAGTGTTGGAAGGAATGGGCTGTCCCGTTTAGTTTCACATATCTGAATGGTCTTAACCGATACTTTATTTACACCCAATTGTTTCCCCAATTCTTTTATGTCTTTAATCTGATGTTGGTTGCCTCTTTGAACCAAAAATTGAAAAACAATAACCGGCTTTTTAGTTTTTAATTTTTCTTTCCATTCTATCAGATACCGGGTACCTGCAATTACTTTATCCAGTTCACCTCCTTTACGGTATTGTTGATAAACTTCCTGTGTTGTTCCGTCAATGGATATAATCAGGCTGTCGAGTCCGGACTGAACCGTGTTTTTAGCCATTTCATTGGTCAGAAATTGGCCATTCGTAGAGGTCATGGTAAAGATCTTCTTAACATGTGCATACCGGATCATATTAAAGAACTCCGGATGGATATAGGGTTCCCCCTGGAAATAGAAAATCAGGTATGAAAGGTTTTGATGGATTTCTTCAATAATTCTTTTAAACAAATCCATATTCATTAAACCGATACTCCTTGATAAATTTCCTGCCCCAACCGGACATTCAGGACATAACAAATTACACAAATTGGTTGGCTCGATGGAAAGGGTTGCAGGCTGGCCCCAAACTATAACTTTGCCCAACATCCTGGATAATTGATAACTCAAACCCAGACATATAAAATTGGATAGTTTTCTTAAACTTAATTTCCGTAATAAAAGGAAGTCCTCAAGCAATGTTTAATCTTTTTCTTGAAAAAATAAAAAACTAAAAACTAATTAGTTTCCAGTATCCTGAAAAGTTCATCCAGTTTTGGTGTCAGAATGATTTCGGTCCTCCGGTTTTTTTGTCTTGCTTCAGCAGTTTTTGCAGGATCAACGGGCTGGAATTCTCCCCTGCCGGCAGCAATGAAGCGTTTGGGATCGATGATAGAATCATCAAGCAATATTCTGACAATTGCCGTCGCCCTTTTAACGCTAAGGTCCCAGTTATCTTTAATCGGTCCGCCACCGGAACGGTAAGGAACATCGTCAGTATGTCCTTCAATCATGATATTAATATCCGGGTTCTGTTCAAGGACCCGGGCTAAATCTTTTAATGCAGTTACTCCTTTCGGATCAACCACCGCGCTTCCGGTTTTAAACAAAAGTTGCTCTTCCAGGGATACATACACCTTCCCGTTTTTTATTGTAATAGTCAAACCATTGTTTTCAAACCCTAACAAAGCGGAAGAGACTTTGTCCTTCAAAGCATTAACTACCGAATCTTTCTTGAAAAGTATTTTTTCCAGTTCAACTAATCGGGTATTCCGTTTATCGAGTTCATAACGCAACACTTCAAGATTACTTTTTTCAGCAGCCTGGGTTTTTTCCAGTTCCCGCAATCTATCTTCCCTTTTCTGAAGATCTTCCTGGGTTGCCTGCAATTGTTTAAGGAGTCGTTTTGTTTCTTTCACGTTTCCTTTTATCAGTTCCTCCTGTGCTTTCTGAAGGTCAAAAAACCTCCTGTTAAGTTTATTATTATCTTTATGCAACTGATCCAATTCATCTGATTTCTTTTCAATATCTTCATTTAACCTCGCCAATTTTTCTTCTATTTTTTTCATTTTCGAAGCCATCTCCGTGTTGGTGACAGTAAGTTTCTGATTTTCACTTTTTAATAAGTCCCTTTCATCCATACACTTCTGGCTTCGTTCCTGCAGATCCTTGAACTGACGGGTTGAGACGCATGAAGTGGCAAATAAACCAAATATAACCATTGCCGGAAAAATCCTGGTTACAGCTTGCATTATAAAAGTATTTTTAGTTAAAAAGAACACTTCAACAAAGATATGAAAATAACTTAGTATCTTTACCACCGGTAATTATGGGTGAATAAACCTGTTAGATAAAATCCATGTCAGAAAACCTATTGCACAGTATTTCGTCACCAGCAGATTTAAAAAAGCTCGATCACGATGATCTGATACAGGTTTGTAAAGAATTACGCGAATTTATTATTGACGTTGTATGCTCTAATCCTGGCCATTTTGCATCCAGTCTGGGTGTTGTGGAATTAACGGTTGCATTACATTATGTTTTCGACACCCCCGACGATTTATTAATATGGGATGTCGGGCACCAGGCTTACGGGCATAAAATCCTGACAGGCAGAAGGGACAGGTTTCATTCCAACCGGAAATACAAAGGAATCAGCGGATTCCCAAAACCCAGCGAAAGCGAATATGATGCCTTTGGTGTCGGACATGCCTCCACGTCCATTTCAGCCGCTTTGGGAATGGCTATAGCTGCAAAACAAAAAAAAGAAGACCGGCAGATTATTGCAGTGATCGGCGATGGTGCCCTTACTGCCGGACTGGCTTTTGAAGGGCTTAATAATGCCGGAATACAGAAGTCCAATCTTCTGGTAATTTTAAACGACAACAACATTGCCATTGACCAAAATGTAGGCGCCATTAAGGAATATTTGCTGGACATCACTACCTCCCCAACCTATAATAAGCTGAAAGATGAAATTTGGCGCCTATTGGGAAAAATAAGCAAGTTAGCTCCCAATACCCGGTCTATGGCTCAGAAAATTGAGCGTGGATTAAAATCCACTTTATTAAAGCATAGTAATTTATTTGAATCCTTACATTTCAGGTACTTTGGTCCTGTCGACGGTCACGACGTCATTCATTTAACCCAGGTGTTAAACGACCTGAAACAGATACCAGGCCCAAAACTCTTACACTGCCAAACCATTAAGGGAAAAGGTTTTAAGCAAGCAGAACTGAATCAAACAAAATTTCATGCCCCCGGTAAATTTGACAAAAACACCGGTGAAATTTTAAAAATAAAATCCGAAAAACCTGTTCCTCCAAAATACCAGGATGTCTTTGGCCATACCATTCTTGAGTTAGCAGAAAAAAACCCTAAAATCATCGGTATTACTCCAGCCATGCCAACAGGGTCTTCCTTAAACATTATGATGGAAAAAATGCCTGAAAGAACTTTTGATGTGGGAATTGCCGAACAACATGCCGTAACATTTTCGGCAGGCCTGGCAAAAGAAGGTATGATACCCTTCTGTAACATTTATTCATCTTTCATGCAACGAGCTTATGATCAGGTAATTCATGATGTGGCTATTCAAAACCTTAACGTGGTTTTTTGTCTCGACCGGGGTGGTCTCGTGGGTAGTGACGGGGCAACACATCATGGGGTCTTTGATCTTGCTTATCTCCGATGTATTCCCAATATGACCGTAAGCGCCCCTATGGATGAGATGGAATTAAGAAACCTGATGTATACTGCTCAACTGGGAAATAAAGGTCCATTTTCAATCCGTTATCCAAAAGGAACCGGGGTGATACCGGATTGGAAAAAGCCCATGAAGGAAGTTCAAGTTGGTAAAGCCAGATTGATTCAGACAGGTGAATATATTGTGATATTATCCATTGGGCATATTGGCAACCTGGTGGTGGAAGCTTCCAAAAAATTGAATAAAGCGAATATCTCCGTTTGTCATTACGATATGAGGTTTGTAAAACCCCTTGACGAGAATATCTTGCATACGGTTTTCAGGAACTTTAAGAAAATAATCACCATTGAAGACGGTACCATTGTAGGAGGTTTGGGATCCGCTGTCCTTGAATTTATGTCAGATCATGGCTACAAGTCTATAGTAAAACGATTAGGCGTACCCGACCATTTTGTCGATCACGGAACACAGCAGGAACTTTATCTGGAATGTGGCTACGATGTGGAAAGTATTATCAAAACCATTAAAGCAATGGTTAAAAGCAGAATCCTCTACCACGCCGGCTAAGCCGCATCCAAGACAGTCTTTCCTTCAGATTTATGTCCATCCATACTTATCAACATTTCTTTATGGCGGATGCTTTCGCCTGACATAATATTATGTTATTTTAAAAATTGTAACTAATCAGAGTGTTGAGGGAAAAGAATGTTATACGTTATATGTTTACCCTGTGAAATAGCTTCGCATCACTTCGTGAATTTCACAGGGCGAGCTGGGTGACGGAGATAATAAGTGACTGGGTGACTTGGAAAAGGGAGAATGGGAGACAAGGATGATAATTGAATATTGAATGAAATTTGTTGAAATAAATATAATAGTCCCGGTAGGGACTTAAAGATAATAGACGGCCACTTTAGTGGCTGGGAAGAGTTAGTTAAAAGACCTGATCTCAATAAAATTTTGCTCCAATCCTATCTTGACATTGATTTGCCCCAGGCTAAAATGTCAGGGTATGATCATAAATTGACATTTATGCAAATTGCTTTCTTAGAGCTATTGATATCTCAGGAAACGATTATCAATCTATATGAAAAAAATGAAAAATTGACGCTTCTTTCAGAAGCTATAAAGAAATTAGTTGTAAGGCACTCAACTGCAATAAGATAACTAATTGAAAAATCATTAAAAAAATTTAAGGAAAAAGCAGGAATAGAAAGTTATGGAATAATAGGATTATCGACAACTGCATTTATCATGGGAAGAATCATTAATCCTTTGGGTAACAATTCCCTAAATCTGAATAAGGAAGAAAGACTTGAAACCGAAGAATTTTTGAATAATCGCTCTGAAAAAAGAATTGAGTTATTGGATATTATCGTCAGGCAAACCGAAAACTATATACGAAATAAGTAACATGAAATATTCATATTGGTTTTTTCTAATATTCTTCTTTTTCACTTCTTGTGAAACAAATGATCCTGTTGATATACCCTCAAACCCCAAAAATATTGATACTTTTAATATTAATATATGCTCAGGCTTCGAAGATAAAGTATACAAATATCCTGATTATCGCTGTACGGAAGCAGATAGTCCGGATTGTCATCAAAAAAGGTTAAAGTCGATGTTGCTGCCTGAACAATATTTAAAATGCAGTTCAACAGATAGCTTGATTCGTACTTGCTTAATGTATCCATATTTGCCTTATATATGGGTATATAACACGTTTCAACAAGGATTTGAGCATATTATGGATATGTTTAATGGTTTTGATGAATTGTTTACCAGGGAAGATGCGAATATAAAATTGATCGAAGTATATCATGAAATGTATCCTGAAGGCGTCAATGATTTTTCTGAGCCCTTTGATCGAGGTGCATATATGACCCAACTTATCTTTATTGAAATAACAATTGCTCAGTTTCAGATAATCAATAAACTAACACCAGAAGAAACAGAAATGTCGATTGAAATATGCCTGGATAAATATTATGATAAATCGGAGATTCCAAGTTATGGTTGGATAGGTGAAATGAGTGGATTAGCTATTATTGCCAGAATACTCTATACACAGGATTATAAACCTTTTACGGATGGTTTAATGAGTATTTCAGGCCTTAATTATTTTATTAAATCCTCAGGATCTTCAGGAAATATTGAAGAAATCACCCATTTCATTATCAGTAATGCAGAGAATTATTTAAAAGAACAAAAAAAATAAAGAAAGCCAAGGTTGAATAATTAGTTTTCAAGTGTTAACCAAAAAAACTATCAACTATGGCTTTCAAAAATCAGGAACAAATTACAAAGAATTATTCAGAAGATCTGTTAACAGAACTGATCAATTATCGAGGAGATAACCTAATGGGTGATATCGTCCGCTTAGGGCTACAGCAATTAATGGAACTGGACCGGGATGAACATATCGGTGTGGGGAGTTATTAGCGTGGAGGCGATCATCGCAGCCAGCGTAATGGGTATAAATCCAGGCAACTGTATACCCGAGTTGGTACGCTGGCTTTGCGTGTACCACAGACTCGTGACGGACAGTTTTATCCGGTTATACTGGAACGCTATCAGCGCAGTGAGAAGGCACTGGTACTGGCTCTTGCAGAGGCTTACATCCAGGGAGTATCGACTCGTAATATGAAAATGATCACTGAGCAATTAATGGGCAGGGAGTTTTCTTCCATGTCCATCAGCCGGTTTGCTTCCCAATTGGATGCAGAGCTGGATTCCTGGAGAGAACGATCGTTACAGAAGGAATATCCTTACGTAGTAGTTGATGCCCGCTATGAAAGCTGCAGAGTTGACGGGAAGATCATCGATATAGCTGTTCTGATAGCCATAGGAATAGACTCAGAAGGTTACCGTCATATACTGGGGGGAGAGACAACTTGGGGAGAGACATTTGACTGTAATCGAAGAACGAAAATCAACCGTGGTTTGAATATTTTACAGAAAAAAAGCTGCGTAACTTTGAAAGATATAGTAACTTTGTATGTTTAAAAAATATTATTTCAATGTGCTATTGTGAAGAATAAACAAGAATAAAAAAAATATTATGAAATCACGATTATTGTGCTATTAATTTATTTCAGCAATTCTGATACTGAAAAGTTTATCGATATCTGCTCAGTTTGAAAAGGTTACCTGGGATTATCCGGTAAAACCTGGTACTGAAAAATGGAATCAGTTGAAAGATGAATCAGAGCGATTAAATGCATTGCAGATTCCAAATAACATTTTAAATGTAATAGAAACTGAGGAATTAGTAATTGCCTGTTTAAATTATCCTGCTGCTTTCCATTATACCATTTATATTGATGAACATATAGGCCTTCAAAAAGTAATTTCAAATTTTAAAGGTCTCCAGGAATTATTTAATAGAAATGATGCGGGAAAATATCTGATTGAACATTATAAAAATGCTGGTGCATATGGTTTTATTGCTGAAGATAAACGCTTAATCAAAGATTCTGGCCATTAAGATTTTTGTATATAGAATTATTACTATCCCAGAAAGAGATTATTCAGAATTTGGAAGCTGAGGACAGATTATTATTACTGGAAACAACTTTGAATAAATTAAATTTAAAGGCCCAGAATAAGGACATATTTTCTCAATATAATAATATAATTTCTGCATTAATTATTGCCAGGCTTATGGCAAGTAATAATGTGGAAGAAGTTGTATCTAATAGTATATATATGACATTTGCATCAAATAGGGAATTGCCTGATTACGAGACAGTAGAAAAAGTTATAGAATTGGGGGAAATATACATTGGGATACTTAAGTCATTATCGAACAATTAGAAAATTCATTCATAATTATAAAAATACAGAAATTATGAATATAAAAATTTTGGTATTAATAATAATGGTTGTTCCGCTTGTTTCTGTAAGTTGCACACGGGACGACTTACAAAATGAAAACTTACAAAATGAAAATTGTGACCAGTTGATTGATGAACCGTATAATTTCCCTGTAAGGCCTGGCGTTCCTGAATGGAGTAACTTGAAAACTGAAGAGGAAAGAATTAATGCGGTACAAATTCCTGAATCAATTTTAAAATGCTTAACTGATGAAGCCTTGTTACAAACTTGTATTGATTATCCTTTATATACATATTTATTAGTAAGCAGCAATACTGATCCATCAAAAGGATTCGAGAAGTTGATTAATATTTTTAATGGCTTACAGGAATTATATGAAAGGAAAAATATTGAAACGATCTTATTAGATCGTTACATCTCTGAAAATATGTATTCCTTCGTTAACATATATGATAAACTCAGGCTTCATTATTTCTACCTGTTTTTATCAAGGGAAAGCGTAATTTCTGAATTGAAAGAATACCAGGTATATAAATTTATTAAACATTCACTTGATAAATATGATACTATTCAAAATGAAGCGCCTCCACTTATTCTTTGTTGTAATGGTATTGATGCTACAATCACCAATTTAATTGCTAAAGTGATGTTATTTCATAAATTCCTTCCTTTTGTTAATTATTATAATTCAATGGGATATATTAATGAGAGTAGTGTCCCACCAAACAAAACGGTTGAATATGCCAGACAATTTATTAACTAAACATTACTCCTAAAGAGATGAAAAGATTTTTTGTTTTATTCTTTGTAGTAAATGTGCTATTTTGTATTTATGGTTATTCGCAATTTCCAGATCCTGTCTATGATTGGATGTTTAATTGGGGGACACGTTATACACCCAAGGGAGATCAAATTTCTGCCGGGGTACTTAAGGAAGATTATGTACTTACAGTTGGAGAAAAAGCTACTTTGAAAGATTATTGGCTTTGGTATTATCAAAATAGAATAACATTTATCAGTGAAGCTACAAGAACTTATAATTGTCACGGTTATGCCTGGCATGTTTCTGAAGGGCAAGATAAAGTTGTGATTTTTACTCCTAATGATGATAAATATTGGACACAAGGAAGTTATCAAGAAACATCTTCACAAAATAAAGCTAAAGTTGCTTTTACTGAAAGCGCTGATCATTCAGCAATTAGAACTTCTCATGCAGATACTTTTATTTCAAAATGGGGACAATCCCCAAGATTTAAACATCATATAAATGATTGTCCATACGAGCCAAAGACTAACCTTAAATATTATAAACTTGATCCAAATATGACAGGAAGCACAAGTGTTCTATGTTATAATGTACAAAGAACTTTTAATGCCAATATAACCCATATGACAGGAGCCACCCTTACATGGACACCAAGTGGTTATATAACCTATTATAGCGGAGCAGGTACTCCTGAATATACAGTTAAAGGCTCCGGTGATGGGAACAGTTATGTGAATTTCCAAATTACTACTCCAACAGGATTTTCTTGATCAAGCAGCAAAAATTTTTATGCTGGGAAACCTGTATTTAATTCAATCAATGGTCCATCAGAAAGATATACAGACCAGGTTTATCAATTTTGGGTTAATCCTTGGCGGGACCCGCTTTCCCAATCAACATATCAATGGATTGTGGATCCTGGCTACTATAATTATTATATGACATATTATTATGATTTGGCTAGTATAACTTTCTACGATCCCTATGATTATTATCAGGTTATCGCCAGAACTGTAAACTCTTGCGGTCCGACTAACTGGAGAATAAAACAAATTGCAGTATCTGGTGGTTACTATTTTTCTATTTACATTATACCTAAAAATCAAATTTTATTCCCTGGGCAAGAGGTAGTTCTTTACCATAATTAATGGTATTGGTTTGTCGTCTCATATAAGCTTTCCACGCATCAGAACCAGACTCCCTGCCACCGCCGGTATCTTTCTCTCCACCAAAAGCACCACCAATCTCAGCGCCGGATGTACCTATGTTTACATTGGCAATCCCACAGTCAGAACCAACTTCTGAAAGGAACATTTCAGCTTCCCGTACATTTAACGTAAATATAGCCGATGATAACCCCTGGGGTACACCATTATTCAGCTCAATCGCCTCTTCTACGGTCTTGTACTTTATTAAATATAGTATAGGGGCAAAAGTTTCTTCCTGGACAATATCATAGTGATTTTGCGCTTCAGCTAAAACAGGAACAACATAATTAGGAGAGCCATGGGTTCTTTCCGGCAGCACTTCTCCTCCAAAAATGATTTTTCCTCCTTCTTTTTTAATTTGCTCAAGTGCTTGCTTAAAAATGGTTACCGCATTAAAATCAACAAGTGGTCCCATAAGAACCTCCCGATCCAAAGGGTTACCTATCCTTTTAGTAATCTGACCATATGCATTTATCAGGTTTGTTTTAACCTGATCAAATATTTTTTCATGAATGATGAGCCTTCTGGTGGTAGTACACCGTTGTCCTGCCGTTCCAACAGAGCCAAAGACAATGGCAGGAATAGACATTTCCAGATCAGCATGATCCGAAACAATTATAGCATTATTACCACCGAGTTCCAGAATTGTCTTTCCAAGTCGCTTTCCAACTATCCCACCAACCCGTTTCCCAACTGCAGTTGAGCCTGTAACGGAAAATAATTGTATCCTGCTATCCCCAATAAAATTATCCCCAAGAACGGATGATTTGGCTATAAAGAGGCTGAAAATTCCTTCCGGTACATCATTATCCTTTAAAACCCTGCTTATAATTTTCTGAGTGGCAATAGCTGTTAAGGGAGTTTTGGAACTGGGTTTCCATATTACTGCATCGCCGCAAATGGCAGCTAACATGGTATTCCATGACCAAACCGCAACAGGAAAATTAAAAGCAGAAATCACTCCTACCAGTCCTAATGGATGATACTGATCATACATCCGGTGTTCCGGCCGTTCAGAATGCATGGTGATACCGCTTAAAAACCTTGCCTGTCCAACGGCAAAATCGCAAATATCAATCATTTCCTGCACTTCGCCCATTCCTTCCTGGATTATTTTTCCCATTTCGAGTGTTACCAGTAAACCAAGATCATTTTTAGCCTCTCGTAATGCCATTCCTATTTGGCGGACAATTTCTCCTCTTTGTGGTGCCGGCAATTTCCGCCAAACTTTGAAAGCTGCCTGAGCACGGGAAATGACTTTCTCATAATCTTCAGAGGTGCCATTTTTTACTTTTGCAATTTCCTTCCCATCAATCGGCGAAACCGATGATGTTACATCACCGTTTGGATCAAACCAAACGGTTCCGGTAGTAACCCCGGAGTTTATTTTTTCTATACCGAGCCTGTGTAAAGCCTCGGCAACACCGTATTTATCTTCTGCCATAGTTTCTCGTATTATAATTTTTTGATCAATAGTATTGCGTTAACTTTTTAAAATTAGTCATAAAAAATAGATATACAATTAATTACAAGCGTTCTTTGATTTTTTGATTTCAATATGAATATAAGCTTTGGATAATGATTGTGGCATAATTTCTTGCTTTCGCCCTTTCAGGGCTGAACTGTATTATTCGTCTTATACATAGGGCGTTGCCCCATGCTATTGCTAATGCCTCTTTGGGGCGATAGCATAAAATTCCTAATGCTTTTAAAAAAAAATTGCGCTACATATTTCATAACATAGCCTTTGAGAATAAAAAAAATTGATTATTCACTTTACGAAATCTCACAAATTATAAGTGTCTATATATTTAACAAAGAGCCTATAAATGAGCTGCTTACAAACTTTTTAAAGAACGTTGAAATTAATGAATCTTATAAGCAATTGAATATCTTTGACTTATAACGCAATGCTAATGTTTTTTGATATTTAATTATTTAAGAAATCCTGTTTTTACATAAAACAAATTTAATAATAATCATTCTAATACCTTTCACTTAGAAAGATGTTAAAGATGCATATTATCGGGCTCAACTCGTCTGACCACTATAATGCATTAATTTTTTGCATCAACCATAATATAATTGCAATGTTTCAAATCTATACTAATCACCAGGCAGCAGTAGTGGTCTGACGAGTATAACTACTTAATTACAACCTAATGACAATTGAATGACCATCGAATGACGCGAACGAAGCGAATGACAATATCTAAAAATCCATATTAAGATTTTGATCATCAAAAACAAATCAATAACTTCGCAACCCCAATGGTTTCATTGAAATTGAATATTTGCCCAGGTGGCGGAATTGGTAGACGCGCTGGTCTCAAACACCAGTGGTAGCAATACCGTGCCGGTTCGATCCCGGCTCTGGGTACTAATTTTAATGGCCCTCAAGGATGAGGGTTTTTTTGTTTAACCTGGCAGCATGGGTAATCCGGATATTATCAGGCCTTACGGCGACAAACAATTTCAATTCGACAAAAGATATCTTAAAATGGCAAAAGTCTGGGCACAAAATTCCTATTGCAAGAGAAAAAAAGTAGGTGCGTTGATTGTAAAAGATAAAATGATCATTTCCGACGGATACAACGGAACTCCATCTGGTTTTGAAAATGTTTGTGAAGATGAAACAGGGACAACAAAACCCTATGTATTGCATGCTGAAGCCAATGCCATTACAAAAGTGGCCAAATCAAACAATTCAAGTGAAAATGCAACCTTATACATTACATCTTCACCCTGTTTGGAATGCTCAAAACTGATCATACAATCGGGAATAAAGCGGGTAGTTTATTCCGAAAAATATCGTAGCAAAAACGGACTGGAATTGCTGCAAAGAGCTAATATTGAAACTGTTCTTCTTGAATTATAATCTAAGACATTGTGCAATACAAAAACCGAAATACAAGTATATATCTGCCAATATTACTGGCTGTTGTTTTAGTTGGTGGGATATTTATCGGTCTTTACCTGCAAGGAAACGGAGATCAAAAAAAAACATATTCTCGTATACCCGAAAACGGATAAACTAAACGGGGTGATCAGATATATATCTTCGCAATATGTCGACGCGGTATCCCGGGATGAACTGGTCGAAGTAGCCATACCGTCAATGCTCAGAAGTCTCGATCCTCATTCCATTTACATTCCGGCAAAAGACCTTCAGCAGATGAATGAACCCCTCGAGGGAAATTTCGAGGGAATAGGAATTCAATTCAATACACCTAACGATACAGTCGTTGTGGTAAGTACAATCTCAGGAGGACCATCAGACCTTTTAGGCATTCTGCCAGGCGACAGGATCATAAAAATCAACGATACCATCATAGCCGGTGTAAAATTAAAGGATGAAGAAATCATTAAACGTCTGAAAGGTCCCAGGGGAACTAAAGTGAACGTAAGCATTCTAAGAAGGGGTGCTCCTGAATTACTGGAATTTGAGATCACCAGAGACAGGATACCATTATACAGCGTTGACGTAGCATACATGGTTGCCGATGAAATAGGATACATCAAGATCAGTAAATTTTCCAAAACTACTTTTCAGGAATTCCTTAAAGGAATGGAAAAACTTAAAGAATTGAACCTTGAAAAATTAATTCTTGATCTGCGTGGTAACGGAGGCGGATATATGGATGCCGCCACAAATATAGCCAATCAGTTTCTTGAAAAAGGAAAGCTGATTGTTTATACAGAGGGCCAATCCAGGCCAAGGGAGGAAATATTTGCCACCGAAGAAGGAGTATGTTTAAATGGAGATGTATTAATCCTGATTGACGAATGGTCTGCTTCAGCCAGTGAGATTCTTGCCGGCGCAATCCAGGACAATGACCGGGGAACCATTTTGGGAAGAAGATCTTTTGGGAAGGGCCTTGTGCAGGAACCATTGATGTTATCTGACGGATCAGCAATACGGCTGACCATTGCACGGTATTATACACCTACCGGAAGATGTATTCAAAAATCTTACAATAACGGCACCGAGGATTATTTTAGCGATTTGCATGTAAGATTCATAAACGGGGAATTCAGTGAAGCTGACAGCATTAAGTTTGCCGATTCATTAAAATATACTACCCCGGGAGGAAATGTGGTTTATGGCGGCGGTGGAATTATGCCCGATATTTTTGTTCCCATCGATACCGCAGCCATAACACCTTATTATATGGAGGTACGGAACAGAGGCCTTATTTACCGGTTTGCATTCGAATATACCGATCGGAACAGGGAAAAGTTGAACCAATTTGAAAACCCCATAAAAATATCTGAATACCTTGACAAACAGGATCTGCTTAAAATATTTATTACATACGTAGCTAAAAAAGGTATAAAAAAGAAACAGAAAGATATTGATGTTTCAGCACACATCTTATTAACCCAGATCAAAGCCCATATTGCCCGTAATATAATGGATAACGATGGCTTCTATCCCATCTTTAAAGATATTGACAATACCCTCCAGGCCGCGATTGAATATCTATCGGAAAAATAAAATACACCTCAACATTCACTCCTTAGGTGTGATACTTATGTTACAATGCTGTCGGATGCCTGTCTGCCTGAGGCAGACAGGCACCCGACATCATGTAAGATTACAGACTCTGCCAGGTCCTTCGGGCGCTGGCAGGTCGTTCCAAGATAGTAACCTTTTTGATTTTTATTGACCTGAAGAAAAAAAATCATATAGTTACCGGGAAATTGCGTAGAAAGCAGGAATTTTATTAATGGTGAGCACCAATTTATAACCTTTAAAAATAAGGAGAAAACAATTTTATTGCAGCGGTTGATGCATTAAAAACCCAGGGAATCAATGGCTGGGTGGTGTTTAATGTGACAGATGGAACCTACAATGAAACTTTCAGGCTAAATGAAATTATTGGTTCAAGTATTGCAAAAACATATTTTAAAAAATACATTTGAAAATGTTTGTATTTGTTCCGGTTTGTTTACTTGCAAGATATCCATCAAAATAATACTCATGAGACGTTTTTTTGGTTCGTCAGTTACAAAGAAATTGGTAATGGCCCTTGCCGGTCTTTTTTTGATTACTTTTCTGATCGTCCATCTGGCCATTAATCTTTTTCTCCTGTCAGATGACCCAGATCCTTTCAACAAAGCTGCCCATTTTATGGCCTCAACTCCGCTTATAAAAATATTTGAAGTGGTCCTGATGGGAGGTTTTCTCATCCATATCATTTGGGGAGTAATATTACAAACACAAAACTGGATGGCAAGACCAAAACGGTATAAAGTAACTTATCCGTCCCAAACCTCTTTTTTCTCAAAATACATGATTTATTTAGGGATAATCATCTTGATCTTCCTTTTCCTGCATTTTTTGAATTTCTATTTTGTTAAATTAGGGCTGGTTGAAGGTGATCATGAGAACTTTTATGGAATGGTTTATGATCTATTCAAAATCCCGGTTTATTTGGTAATTTACCTTGTTTCTTTTATTATCCTTGCCTTTCATTTACATCACGGTTTCCAATCTGCTTTTCAAACCCTTGGTTTAAACCATAAAAAATATACTCCCGTTATCAAAGCAATTGGTTTGATCTACTCCCTTGTTGTACCGGCAGGTTTCAGCATAATTCCGATTATTATATACTTTTTTAAATAAGAATCGATTTGTTAATAAAACATATCCATAAGAATTTGAAACCATCATAAATCATGACAATATTAAACTCGAAAATCCCGGAAGGCCCATTGGCTGAAAAATGGACAAAATACAAAGCTTCTGCCAAGTTGGTTAATCTTGCAAATAAAAAGAAACTTGATATTATTGTTGTTGGAACCGGTCTGGCAGGCGCCGGAGCAGCATCGGCTTTAGGTGAGTTGGGGTATAATGTAAAAAACTTTTGTTTTCAGGATACACCCCGAAGAGCACACTCTGTTGCTGCCCAGGGAGGCATAAATGCCGCCAAAAATTACAAAAACGATGGAGACAGTATTTACAGGTTATTCTACGACATGATCAAAGGAGGAGACTATCGTGCACGCGAAGCCAATGTATACAGGGCAGCAGAAGTCAGCAATGATGTTATCGACCATTTTACGGCCCTGGGTGTACCTTTTGCACGGGATTACGGTGGAAACCTGGATAACCGTTCTTTTGGCGGCGTGCAGGTTTCAAGAACTTTCTATGCAAAAGGGCAAACCGGACAGCAATGCCTTTTGGGGACCTATTCATCCCTAAACAGACAGATCAGCAAGGGTATGGTAAAAATGTTTCCCCGCAGGGAAATGCTTGAACTGGTTATCATCGACGGAAAGGCCAGGGGCATCATCACGCGTAACCTGATCACCGGTAAAATCGAGAGATATTCAGCCCATGCCGTGGTTCTGGCTACCGGTGGTTACGGTACAATATATTACCTTTCTACTCTGTCTGTAAATTCAAACCCCTCAGCGGCATGGAAAGTCTATAAAAAAGGCGCCTTTTTTGCAAACCCGAGCTTTGTACAGATCCATCCGACAAGTATCCCACAGCTCAATGATTATCAGGCAAAATTAACCCTGATGTCTGAATCGTTAAGAAATGATGGCCGAATATGGGTTCCAAAGAAAAAGGGAGATAAAAGACCGGCTAATGAGATACCGGAAGAAGAAAGGGATTACTACCTTGAAAGAAGGTATCCGGCATTTGGTAACCTCGTACCAAGAGATGTAGCCTCAAGGGCTGCTAAAGAGCGATGTGATGCAGGTTATGGTGTTGGAGATACAGGTCTGGCTGTGAACCTTGACTTCAAGGATGCTATTAAAAACCAAGGAAAGAAAGCCATTGAAGATAAATATGGCAATCTTTTCGAAATGTACGAAACCATTACAGGGATTAACCCTTATGAAGAACCGATGCGGATCTATCCTGCCGGTCATTACACCATGGGAGGTTTGTGGGTCGATTATGAATTGATGACCACTATTCCAGGTTTGTATGCCATCGGTGAATCCAATTTCTCTGATCATGGGGCGAACCGTCTTGGAGCCAGTTCCCTGATGCAGGTATCAGGTGACGGATATTTTATACTTCCCTATACAATCGGGGATTATCTTGCTGATGAGATCAGGACACCCGGAATATCCACCGATCTGAAAGAATTCGAAGAAGCCGAAAAAGCAGTGAAAGAAAGATTGGAAAAACTGATCTTAATAAACGGTAAACAAACAGCCTCTTCCTTCCACAAAAGACTGGGCAAGATCATGTGGGATTATTGTGGTATGACCAGAAACGAAGAAGGCTTGAAAAAGGCAGCAAAAAAAATTAAAGAATTAAAAGAAGAATTCCGGAGTGATCTGAAAATTCCCGGCGAATTGTATGAAGTGAATCAGGAATTGGAAAAGGCTGGAAGAGTTGCCGATTACTTTGAACTGGCCAATCTGATGGTGATCGACGCTCTCAACCGGACCGAATCCTGTGGCACTCATTTCAGGGAAGAAAGTCAGACACCGGAAGGAGAAGCCAAACGCGATGATGAGAACTTCGCCTATGTGGCTGCCTGGGAATATACCGGAGAAAATAAACCACATCAATTGCACAAAGAAAAACTGGAATTTGAATTTGTGGAAGTAAAAGAGAGAAGCTATAAGTAATCAGTGTGTTGAGAGGAAAAGAATTAGGATGTTATATGTTAATTACCAGATGCAGAGTACAAGGTGCTGGGTTCTTGGTGCTGGTTGCTGGATGTCCCGAAAATTAGCAAATGTTTTTTCGGGATTGGTTTCCGGGGAGAAAGATTGACTATTTAGGATTAAGGATTTGAGGTATTAATGTGTCTGTGTGTTAATGTTTTATTGTATTTGGTGCATTGAGCATGGGGCGTGGAGCATGGAGCAAAGAGTGTAGAACCGAATTGTATTCGGCTGGAAAAAGACCTGCCAGCGTCCGCCCGCCGACTGCCGGCCGGCAGGTAACACATAATAAAAAAAGAGACTCTTGAAAACTGTCCCTGGGACTCCTTTTCCCGTAGGAATCCCTTTGGGAGGAGAATAGTAACAAAAATAATTATAGCTGATGAAAGTTAAACTAAAAATATGGCGGCAGAAGAATGCTGAATCAAAGGGTGCATTCGTAAAGTATGATTTTGATGGAGTATCTCCCGAAATGTCTTTTCTTGAGATGCTCGACGCATTGAATAAAAAACTGATCGAAGAGGGGGATGAACCTGTAGCCTTCGACCACGATTGCCGGGAGGGTATTTGCGGAACCTGTGGGATGTACATAAATGGCCGCCCTCACGGTCCTGTTCAGGGAATCACAACCTGTCATCTTTCAATGCGTAAGTTTAAAGACAGAGCGACCATTTACGTAGAACCGTGGCGCGCGAAACCATTTCCTGTTATCAAGGACCTGATAGTAGACAGAAGCGCTCTTGATAAAATCATGACTGCCGGAGGATTCATCTCTACGAATGTTGGTTCTGCTCCCGATGCTCATGCCATCCCTGTGGTTAAGGAAAAAGCTGATATAGCATTCGATTCTGCAATTTGTATTGGTTGTGGCGCATGTGTAGCAGCATGTAAAAACGCCTCTGCAATGTTGTTCTTGTCTGCAAAAGTATCTCAATATGCACTTTTACCCCAGGGCCGGGTTGAAGCAAAAGAAAGGGTTCAGGCTATGGTGTTAAAAATGGACGAACTTGGATTCGGTAATTGTACCAATACCGGCGCCTGCGAAGCCGAATGCCCTAAAAAAATTTCTCTGAGCAATATCGCCAGAATGAACCGGGAGTTTTATAAGGCTAAAATAACATAATAATGATTGATTATTAAGTTCACGGCCCTTATTATAGTCCTCCTCTAAGATATAACCTTCATCCATAGAAGTAATAAGTTGGTCCATCAATTATCCCACTATAATCCCTTCAACTTCCTCCACCGTCTTCGGGATGGGTTTACCCAGTACCCGATACCCGGTTGCAGTAACCAAGATATCATCTTCAATTCGTATACCTCCAAAATCTTTATACGTTTCAACCTTATCATAATTGATGAAATCCATGAATTTTTTCTCACTCTTCCACTGGTCAATCAAAGCCGGAATAAAATATATTCCCGGTTCAATAGTAATAACAAAACCCCCTTCCAGCTTCTTTCCTAATCGAAGAAAGGCAAGTCCAAATTGGTCGCTTCTCTTAACTTCCTCATTATATCCCACATAGTCTTCCCCCAGACCTTCCATGTCATGAACATCCAATCCCATCATATGCCCCAGTCCATGTGGAAAGAATAAAGCATGTGCTCCTTGATTTACGGCCTCTTTGATGTTTCCTTTCATCAGGCCAAGGTCTTTTAAACCACTCCCAATAATCTCAGCGGCCATTAAATGCAAACTTTTATTTGTAATCCCGGGTTTTATCGATTTAATAGGTTCAGTATTTGCTTTCAATACAATCTCATATATTTCTTTTTGTCTCTGATTAAATTTCCCCCCGACCGGGACTGTACGTGTAATGTCACTTGCGTAATGCAATGCGGATTCTGCACCGGCATCTGTAACCATCATTCTGCCAACACTTAACGTATTCCCATGATAATGATTGTGCAAGGTCTGACCATTGATGGTTAAAATTATCGGAAAAGATACACCATTTCCCTCAGCCAACGCGATGCCTTCAATCGTTCCGGCAATTTCACTTTCAATAATTCCGGGCTTTGCCATTTCCATCGCGGTGGTATGCATTTTATAAGCAACATCCATCGCCTGTTCTATTTCCTTTATTTCCACCTCCTCCTTAACAGAACGTAACTTAACTGTAGCTCTGATTAGCTTCTCCGAAATCATTTCTTTTATTTCAACATAATCGTTACCAAGCAGGGAGCTAAGCTTCAAAATATTTTTCCCCCGGTAAGGAGGTAAGATATGTATTTTCCTGCCTTTCGAAACAGCGTCTCTGATTTTTTCATCCAGCTTATGATACGGAGCAGTTTGTTCAACTCCAACTTCATGGGCTCTGTCTTTTAATGCAGGTTGCGGCCCCATCCAGATGATATCATCCATATCGACATCATTTCCGAAAAGGTAATCCCGGTCATCATCAACATCCATCACACCTGCCAGATCAGGATGATCCAGTCCGAAAAAATAAAGAAAATCACTATCCTGTCTGAAATGATAAGTGTTTGCCGGATAATTCATTGCCGCTTCCGTATTTCCCGGGATTAAAATCAGTCCGGTTACAACCTGGTTTTTTAACTTTCTTCTTCGTTCAGAATAAACTTTTGCTTCAAACATTTTTTAAGTTTTTTGGTTATTAATTTTTATTAATAGTATTTCTGGTTCTTCCGGATAATGCAAAGGTAAATATTAGTTCTCTCAACATTTAAGTTGCTATCCAAAGACAAGACCATCGGTCTTGGATTATTGTAGTAAGACCGTAATATAAATAAGAATAGAACACGGATGACACGGATAACGCTGATTTTCACGGATATTAAATATTTACATAATAAACTTCATTTCCTGTCATTCGTAAATATCTTTCTTTCAAATTCTGCTTTCTTGCCAAAATTCAGTAATAATCCAATTTCCATCTTAGTTGCTTTCAGATAATTAATTAATTGAGCCTCATGTTCTTCACT
>JABUBN010000052.1_pt1 | contig 29164 bp, 27 predicted proteins | sample 7240341 | NCBI WGS metagenome assembly JABUBN01 (sample SAMN07256345, study PRJNA390944) | subsurface metagenome | isolation source: Methane hydrate marine sediment | place: Pacific Ocean: Eastern North Pacific, ODP site | reverse complement strand
CCAGGAGATATTCATGGAAATTTAGAAACTTTACAGAGATTGATTGAAATAATAGATGAAAAAAAACCTGAGTTTGTAATTTTTCTAGGTGATATCGTTGATCGGGGTACAAATCAGTTAGAATGTTTAATTTTGGTTCTTGCGTTAAAAATTAGATATCCAAATAGATACTATCTATTAAAAGGGAATCACGAAACTTTGGAAATGAACAAGGCTTATGGATTCTTCCAAGAATTTAAATACAGATTTAATGATCAAAAAAAATTTGACGAAGTTTTAGCCGTATACAATGTACTTCCCTTTTGTGCTTTAGTAAATAAAGGCATATTATGTCTGCATGGCGGGATTCCCGAAGATATCGCGATTTTAAGGAAGTTGAGAGGATTAAAACCAAGAGATATTGTTTCTGTATTCAAAACTATAGCAAAAAGCCTAGTACAAATTATGTGGAATGAATTAATATCCGACTTAAAAGGATTCTCAGAAAGTTTTAGAGGTCCTGGGATAAAATCTTTTGGAGAAGATGTTTTTAATGATTTTATGAAAGAGTATAGTTTAAAATATTTAATTAGAGCGCACGAAGTTTTCCCTGAAGGTTATAGATGGTTTTTCAACGAGCGGTTGTTATCTATATTTTCTTCTGCTAATTATCTAGGTAAGTTTTCACCAAATCCAGCGTCCTACGCCGTTATAAAAAATAATTTGGTAAAACCAAAATTAATCAAATAATTATAACACCAATTCGGGAAATATTTCAACAATCTCGGGATATTTTTTAATTTCTTCCTTCCATCGATCGGTTTTATCTAATTCCAGAGATAATTTTTGTGAAGCTATTGTCTTTTTTGTAGGTATATAGATATAAACAGACAATTTTCTATTATTTTTTAAATAAACTTCGGTGATTATTCGTTCAAATAAATCATCAAAAACTCCTTCGATTGAATCTAATAATTCTAATTCTTGTTGGTTCACATCAAATTTTAAAGTCCAAAAGGAATTCTTTGAAGGTAAAACATAAGGAAACCAACTATTTTTAGGAAAAACTCTTGTAAAATTTTTTACAAGACATACTTCAACATTGAGTTTATCCTTCCAGAGATTCCGAGTTATGAAAGTTCCATAACCAATAATTGATACGAGATTGGAATCTGAGCTTTTATTATCAATCAATTTACATAATTTAAGAATTAAAAATTGAGCATTTGAAACGAGGAAATTAGATTAGATGATATGCTTCAGATTTTTTGATTTTTATATTTTTAGCTGATTTGCGTCCGGTTTTATGAAAAGCAAATTATTACCACGAATAAATATTTCGTTATATTTAGCTACGGGACTACCCTCCATGATTTCAGTCGCATCTTCTAGAATCATGTTCATGTAAGCATCAATTTCTTTTAAGAGCCCTTTATATTCAGTGCCATCTTTTAGTCTGAGCAATATCTGACTGTTCTGGGCATTTTGAAGGATTGTTAGAGGGTTCCTATTTCTAATATTCTGGTTTGACATATTTTAACCTTTACTAAAAAACATTTATAATATAATTATTGAAAAGATAATTTAAAGAAAAACTTTTTTGAATTAAAACCTTTTTATCGGATATTAATTATTCTTATATTTTGATCTGTTTGGTAAATTTCTTGAAACCTTTAAATAAAGATTTAGATAAGAAAAAAAATATTATTGAGAAATATAATTCAACCTCAAGCTTCTATGATAATAGATATAGTAAAATCCAAAAAGAAAAGTATAAAATTCTTTTTAGAAATTGTAATTTAAATTATAAAACCATTCTAGACGCTGGTTGTGGTACAGGCCTATTAATTGAATATGTTTTTAACTTAAATATCGATAATATAAAAAAGAAGGTCAAATATATTGGAATAGATATCTCTTGGAAAATGCTTATGAACTTTTGTGACAAATCTAAAAAAATAAAAGATATTGAAGATATAAATCTAATTTTAGGAGATATCGAAAACTTACCGCTAAGACAGGATAGCTTTAATGTAATTTTTTCAATCACATCACTCCAAAATTTACCAGTCATAAAGAAAGGTTTGGGCGAAATTATTCGAGTTGGTCAAAAGGATTCGCTTTTAAAATTATCAATCTTACGAAAACAATTGAAAGTAGATGATTTAATAGCATATTTAAAAACACATACAATTAAACCTTAAGACTGAGTTTTTAGAGAATATAGAAGATGTGATTATTCAAGGAAGTCTAAATAAACATTAATTCTAAATTTACTTTTTTTTAAATGATTGAATAATCTCAACAGGGTTGCTTTCTATATGGTATTTCTTTTGAAAGAAGTTACACACATTTCCAATATCTCTTTCTAAAATTGATTTTGCGTTTGGGTGATCTGACGGAATCCATTGTAACCAATCGATTATTAATATATTTCCTTTATTATCTACTACTATATTGAATTCTCCTAGATCTCCATGGATCATATTCGCTTTTTGATAAATTACTTTAATTTGTTTGATGATCTTGTTAAAAATCTTACTTGGATTTTTAAGATTTTGATAATACGCTAATTCTTTTCCTCTTAAGTATGACATTACTATTATATGTCGATTAAAACCTATTGGTTTAGGTGTATCTAATTTAAGTTTGTAAATTTTACTTAAAGCGTCAAATTCTTTTTTAGCGGCAAGTCTGTTAACATACAACCAAGATATATGTTTTCGATCACCAAGAAAGCTTCTTAACATCTTAATGTTTTTAAAACTGGTCCTTCCCATCCTATAAATTTTTAAAGCGAAAATATTTTCGTTATCGTCCATACAACCATAGACGTCTGATTCTTTACCTTTACCTATTATAGGTCCTAACTGACTAATTATCTCTCTCTCAACCAAGGTGTGAAGAGCTAGTGCATCGTAACCAATAGAATTAAGGGTATATGCTATATCATTTTTAGAAGAATCTCTTATTATTAAATCTAATTTATGTACTTTTTTAAGACGAAATAAGGTTTCTTCTATTGGATTCCTAGAGTAGAATTTTATGTTATTTATCGTAACATATTTAGATCTTTTCATTCCGATCTCAATTCCCATTAAAATTCTTAAATCTTCCTTTTCCAGCTTTTTTTTCTCAAGTAATTTTGCTGCTTCAGCCATATCAATTATCTTATAATTTCTTTTAATTTAAGACACTTATCTAAAAATTATTAAGTTAATATTTAAAAACATTTCTTTTAAATTGAAACTTAACAGATCAAAAAATATATTTTCTGTAGGATATAATGAATGAGATGAGTTTTTTCACATTTGGTAACTCAAAAATCATAATGCCTGTAATAATTACAATTAAAAATATAAAGATATCATTTTGTTTGATATAATAAATTGAAGTGGTTGATCCTTCTTCAAATATAAACAAGAAAATTCCTTGCTGTAGATAAAACGCTATTCCGCTGCAAATTATCACGCCTAATAAGGAAAAAACAATAGCTTGATGTTCGATCTCAAAGATACCTATCGTTGTAATAATAACAAAAGAAATCAAAGAAATTACTATTAATATATACGAAACATAGAGCCAATTATGGTACAAATCCGCACTAACCTCAAAATTATTGCCAACATTCGTCCAAGACAAAGAAGAACCTAAATTTAAAGCAGATAATATCGGTAAAATCAAAGACACTACTAGAAAAATTAAATATAACCTAATTGTAATAAATCTTGTAAACTTTTGGTGCTCTCTTTCGTCTTCTTGTTTTATTTCTTTTAACATTAAATCCAATTTATTTTGAATATAATCTGGAATTTCTTTCTTTAAAATAGATAATTGGAAATGTATGTGAGGATAGTTGGACATTAAATTTTCTAACATTTTATATCCTCTATTAAGCCTTTCTTTAGAGCTTTTTGGTCCGTTCCATAGATAGATAATTTTACGCTCTTCATCCAAAATAGCGCATAAATCGTGGTAAAGTAAGCTTGTGTTTTCCTCGACCCATTTTTTATTAGGTTCGTTGAAAATGTATGTCTTCAGCATAGATAATCAATAATTTTTAACTCTAAATAATTTATATTTTTTTCTATATCTTAACTATGTTGTTAAAATAATAAAATTAGAAAAAATTAAAATAACTAAAAAAAATCTGTTGAAAATAAGTTATTTTTTTTCAATTCTTTCTTTAATCGCTTCCCATAGATCGCTAATATATCGTCTATAATTCTCAATTTGGCTCTCAGAGACGGTTCTAAATCTTTTTTGGATTTTTAAATATTCCTCAATAGGTTTGCGTTTTGTTGGGTCTAAAAATCTTTTACTATCTTTTGATAAAATAAACTTACCGTTAATTACTTCATATAACGGCCAGAAACCCGTTTGAACAGCTAATCTCCCAATCTCAATTGAATCTTTTGGATTATATCCCCATCCCGGAGGGCAAGGAGCAAGAATGTGTATATATTTTGGACCGTAAATATTTTGAGCGTTCTTAAATTTATCGTATAGATCAAGCGGATAAGACGAAATTGCTGTTGCAACGTAAGGGATGCCATGTGCCTCCATAATTTTAGCCATATTTTTTTTATACCCCACTTTACCATTAGGAGTTGTTGTGCTATAAGCACCAGGTGGTGTACTTCCACTTCTTTGAACTCCTGTATTCATATACGCCTCGTTATCATAACAAGCAAAAATAAAGTTGGTTCCTCTCTCAACCGCTCCGCTCAAACTCTGAATTCCAATATCTACAGTTCCGCCATCCCCCGCAAACGCAACGACATTAACATCGTCGGCTAATCCTTTATCTTCAAGTGAAGCTACAATTCCAGAAGCAGAAGCGCCCGTAGTGGCAAAAGGAGTATGAAGCACAGAAACTTTAGTGGTACAAAACCCTTGCATTCCGTGTAAAACAGTTAGGCACGAAGCTGGTACAGTAATAATTGTTTTTGGCCCAAGGGCTTTTAGAGCAATTCTATATAATAACGCCATTGAGCATCCTGCGCACGCTCTAGTACCGGGGTAAATAAACTCTTCTTCAGGTATATCCATTAATTTAACCAATATATCTTAACCTCCTTTGAAATATTCTGATTCGTCATAATCACCTAACTCTTCCAATCTTAAACCAATAAAATCAGTTTTATGTGATATTATCCCTATTTCGGATTCTTTAATTGCTTTATACACGCCCTTTATAATATGTTGATCAGTAATATCTCTACCCCCTAACCCTACTATAAATCCTTTAATAAAGGGGCTATTTTTCAAACCATATAAAGCAGCTTTCAACTCGTATGATAACACGCCTTCGTATCCATAACCAATATCCCTATCAAAAACGACGACTTGCTTTTTATTTTTGAAAAACTCTCTTAAATACGAAACGGGAAACGGTCTAAATAGCTTCAAGCTCACTAAACCAATTTTTAACCCGTCTTTTCGAAGTTTTTTAATCACATTTCGAGCTTGAGAAGCTACTGAACCCATTGCAAAAATAATAGTATCCGCGTCTTCAGTTAAGTGTGTCTTGTAAATTCCATTTCCGTAAGAGCGCCCAAATTTAGCAGCAAATTTGTCATGAACTTCAACAATAATATCAATTGAATTTTCAAGAGCTTTTTGCATCGCATATCTAAACTCAAAATACCCGGGAGCGATTCCTTCTTCACCCCGATCTATTAAATGAGGCGTGGTGACAGGATCTATACCCTTCACTTGAGATATATCTGATAAATTTATATGATGTTTTAGAGGAGGTAGAAAATCATCAATATCTTCTTGTTTTTCTAGGATTACGGGCATCATAGTATGGGACAATATATAACCATCATAAGCTACCACTGTTGGAAGAAAAACTCTTGGATCTTCCGCAATTCTAAAAGCTTGGATATTTGTATCGTAAATTTCTTGATTGTCCATGCAAAACATTTGAATCCAACCAACATCACGCATAGTAATAAAGTCTTGGTGGTCCGTCCAAACTGACCAAGGAGCTCCTGTTGCTCTAGTTGCCAAATTTATTATTATCGGTAATCTATTGCCCGCAGCCCACGGTAACATTTCATACATCAACATTAATCCATGAGAAGATGTTGCCGTGCCCACTCTTGACCCTGTAGCCGAAGCCGCACAACATACCGCTAATGCGGAATGTTCTGATTCTACTTTAACAAAACGGGTATTCATTTTGCCTTTCGAAATAAATTCCGCTATTTTTTCGACTACCGGACTTTGAGGGGTTATTGGGTACGCCGCAATGACGCCTACTTTAGCTTGCCTGAGAGCTTGAGCTGCTGCATGGTTTCCTGTCAAAATTTTAATTTTGTGACTAATTTTATCAGATTTCTTTTCTGTAATTGTCATTCAATTTTCACCTCTACCATTTCAATTGCATTTACAGGGCATTCTTCCATACAAATTCCACATCCTTTACAATATTCTAAATCTATTTTAGGAGGAATAGTCCTAGATACTACTGCTTCTGGACAATATAGCCAACAATTAAAACAGCTAGGTTTTCCCGATTTTGCCGGAATACATTTTTCTAAATCAATTACGGGTTTTTTAGGGCTCCATGTTCCCGTTTTCCCAGCTTCCCCCTTTACGGGTTTTTGAACGGAACCTAAGATTTTTTGATAATCCTTTTTCGTATCAGCCATAGATATCACACAAATTAATGAATAAAAGCCAATATAAAAATTAATAACTATTGAAATAAAACTCTTCCGATTAATTAAAATAGGGCTATTTAATAGAACTCAAAGAAATTATCTAAGAAAAGGCGATTAATCTACTCATACAATATTATTATAAAAAAAACGTAAGTCTTTCAAAAAAGAAAGAAATTTATATTCAACACTTTCATTATCTCTTTAGAAAAAAACATAAATTATGAATAAATATCAGTTCTTTTGGTGATGGATATAGAATATAATAAAGAAGAAGTTAGAGAAAAATTCAAGGATTTATTTGAACACTCTTTGGATTTAATTTATGTAAATGATTTATACGGCAATTTTCTCGATGCAAACGAATTAACTTTAATTTCTCTCGGTTACGAAAGGAAGGACATTCCTAACTTGAGTTTTACTGATTTGCTTGACAGAGATAATTTGATTAAGGCATTTAACACATTGGAGGAAGTAAAAAAAACGGGGAAACAATCTGCCCAGAGGGAATACAAGCTTAAAACAAAAACTGGCGATTATATATTTATCGAAACATATAGCATTCCCTTAAAAAAAAATGGTAAATTGTACGGAATATTAGGAATAGCCAAAAACATCACCAAACGGAAAAAAACAGCACAAAAATTAAAAGAATCAGCAGAAATGTTCAAAGCTTTATTTAAGGAAGGTCCAATTCCTGCTTATACTTGGAGAAAAATAGGAGATGATTTTGTTTTCATTGATTTTAATAACGCCGCAGATAAAATAACTCAAGGGTATGTAGAAACTTTTTTAGGAACTAACGCGTCTGAGATGTACAAAGATCGTCCAGATATTTTAAACGATTTACATCTTTGTATAAACGAAAAAACTCATATTACGCGAGAAATGAAGTATAAATATAATTTCTCGAAGGACGAGAAATATTTACTAGTAAATTACGGTTATGTAGGTCCTGATTTAATAATTGTGCGCACAGAAGATATAACAGAAAGAAAAAAGGCAGAAGAGAAATTAAAGGAATCTGAACTTAAATATCGCGATATGATTAATAATCTAGATGTTGGTTTTTATCAAGTTGCTTTAGATGGAACGATGATAAATCATAATCCAGCCCATAATAAGATTTTAGAATATGATCAAACAGAGAGCCATATAGGTAAAAAAGTAACAGATTTTTGGCAATTTCCTGAAGATCGAGATAATTATTTAAAGCAGATCTTAAAAGATGGTTATGCTAAGAATTATATCTGCCCATCCCTAACTAAAGAAGGTAAAAAAGTTGTTGTCCAATTAAATTCTCATTTAATGCTTGATAAAGAAGGAAATCCGTTTGGTATTGAAGGAACTTTTATCGATATTACAGAAAAATACAATTTAGAGCAGAATTTAAGAGAATCTGAAGAAAAGTTCAGATCTATAGCCGAACAATCGTTATTGGGCATATGTGTAATACAAGATGATTTGGTTAAATACATTAATAAACAATTTGCTGATCTAATAGGATATACAATCGAAGAAGTAAAGAATTGGGAACCTGGTTGGTTCGCAAGCGTAATTCATCCAGATGATAGGGATTGGGTAATAGAACAAGCTAAAAAGAAACAGTTGGGTTCAAACGATGTAAAAAATTATTATCAATATCGCCTAATAAATAAATCTAAAAAAATTATTTGGTTAGATAATTTCTCTAAAACAATTTTATTTAGAGGACGAAATGCGAACTTAGTTACTGTTGTAAATATTACGGAACGAAAAATTACCGAACAAAAATTAAAAGAATCAGAGAGAAAATATCGTAACATCTATGAGAACACGCCTTTTTCAGTGGTATTAATTAATTCACAAGGTGTCGTTGTAGATGCTAATCCAACAACCGAAGTAATGTTTGGTTATAAGATAGACGAAATAATTGGTAAAGGGTTTATGGATCTTTCAATAATACATCCAGATTACTTATCAACAATTTTCGCACTTTTTAAAAAGTTTGTAAAAGGAGAAAAAATGCATCGAATAGATATTCAAATACAAAGAAAGAATGGGACGATTTTTTGGGCAAATCTTCAAGCAGCTTTGATGAATATCAGTGATGAAACATATGTTCAAGCGTTATTTACAGATATCACTAAAAAAAAAGAAGCTGAGTTCCTTGTTGATGAGGAATTAAAAAAATTGAAAGAACTTGATCAACTTAGAAAAAATTTAATTTCGAGAGTTTCGCACGAATTAAAAACACCTCTCGTTTCAATTAGTGGAGGTTGTGAACTCCTTTTAACCATATATGGAGAAAAATTAAGTAAAGAGGAATTAGAGTTAATAGAACTTATTGAAAAGGGAGGTAAAAGGTTAAAACATTTAGTCGATAATTTAATTGATATTTCTAGAATTGAATATAGTAAATTCAAATTACAAAAAGAATCCAACGATCTGAGCGAACTTATTAGGGATGTCTCAAAAGAATTAATGTTTTTATTAAGAGAGAGAAAAACTAATTTAAACCTTACGCTTCCTGAGAGCCTTTTTTTGAAAATGGATAAAATTAGGATTGAACAAGTAATCATGAATTTATTATCCAATGCTATAAAAAATACACCTCCAAAGGGGGACATAAAGATAGTTTTAAAAAAAAAGGGAAATTGGGCTGAAATCTCTATTAACGATACAGGGATAGGTCTTACCCAAGAGGAAATGGATTTCATATTCACTAGGTTTGGTAAAATAGAACGGTATGGCGAGGGTTATGAATATATCGACATCCAAGGCACAGGGTTAGGATTATATATCTCAAAAGAGATAGTAGGTTTGCACGAAGGTGAAATTCGAGCGGAATCAGAAGGAAGAAATAAGGGGAGTACATTTATCGTAAAACTACCAATATCTTAAAATGTGTATTTTGAAAAATGTATCTTATAATATTTTTGCCATGTTAAAACCTTGCTCAATTAAATCGTAGTTAAGGTTTCCTAATTTTTCTCCTAATTTTTTCAAAACCACATCTTTTAGATTTTCTAAGTGCAGGTCTGGTAATGCTTTTGAGAGCAAACCTAAAATTGGTGTATTTATTACAGGGTTTCCATCTATCGTTAAATTTTTTTCAAGTGCTAAATTATTAATATCCGCAACAATCACTTTTATGTTGCTACTAAGATGATATTCTTTAACAAAATATTCTGGATTTTTATCAGAATTTATTATAAAAATTCCGTTGCTTTCCAAAGACGATGCCACTTCTTTAGTTAAAACAGTCTCATCGAATACGATTAAAATATTTGGGTTTTCAATTTGAGCGCGATCGTATACTTTTTCTGTTCGGGATAATTTTACATACGCTTGAACAGGGGCACCTCTTCTCTCAGCACCGAACGAAGGATATGCTTGGACATCAATGAAATTACCACTTAAGTATGCTGCTTCAGCTATTATCTCACAAGCAGTAACTGCACCCATACCCCCTCTCCCGTGTAAAACAATTTTTATCAGTTCCAATTCGCTCATATTAAAAGCCTAATATGGTTAAACATTATAATTATGAATTAATCTTACTATTTAAAGAGTTTATCAAAATTAAAAACTTTTGTCAATTTTAGTTTTATGGCTATCAGACTTATTAAATGACTTCAAATATGATAAAAAGTTAAAAGATTATAAACCATAATAAGTGTATTCATTTCAAATTTATTCAACGAGCAAGTAATTATGATTAATAAAAAAGGTTATTTTGAAGGTAGAGAGACTAAAAGATTATTTTATCAGTACTGGCTACCAGATTCGAGTAATATTAAAGCATATATAATAGCTCTACATGGTTGGGGGACTCATTCAGACAGAATGGAGGTACCCGCAGAATTTTTAACGGAAAATGGATACGCTGTGTATGCGTTTGATATTAGAGGACATTGGAGAAATGCCGACAACAACCCCGGACATATCGATAGTATGGATCATATTCAAAAAGATATTGTTCTTTTTATGGATTTAGTAAAAAAAACCTCTGGAGATAAAAAAGTCTTTTTAATGGGGCATTCGTTCGGTGGATTAATTGCCTTAGTTTTTGCGGCTAATCATCCAGCATTACCGGGTGTATTAGTATCATCTCCTTTATTAAGATTTGCTGTAAACTTGTCGTTTAGTAAAAAATTGGGTAAAAAAATCGCCGGACCGATTTCAAAAATTTCTCCAACTAAAACTGTAGAAATGGTGATTGAACAAAACCTTTTAACTAGTGATATCAAAATTTTACGCAAACACATTTCAGATGATAAAAAATTGGAAAAAATCTCCTTGAGATCTGCTGCTGAAATGGAAAGAGCTATGAAATGGGCGATGGAAAAAGCTTCTAATTTACTATGCCCAACATTCATTATGCAAGCTGGAAAAGATAAAATGGTAGAAAAAGGAACGACTAAAGAATTCTTTGAAAAAATAAAAAGTAAAGACAAGACTTATAGGGAATACGATGGGTTTCTTCATGAACTATGGAATGAAAAAGGAAGAGCGCAAGTTTTTCGAGATATTTTTATATGGTTAGAAAAACACATTAAAAAAAAATAACAAAAATACAAAATAGAATTATGGATATTTTTTGTATAATTCTTTTATAATTTCATCTAATTCTTTCATTGTCTTCTTTTCATCGGTAATTTTTCCACATTCATCTTCTAGATCGAAACACGACTTAATATATGCCTTATTCATGATGTTTAGCATCATTTTTGGAAAGAGTAAAAATTCTGTTTGATATTTAGTTAATTGATTTACAAATGAACGGGTTTCAGCTTCCAAGGTTTCAAGCGGAAATATTCGTGTTGGAAAATTGATGTTTTTCAATTCTTCAATCCCGACTTTATCAGCAGAATAAAGCAGATATTTAGCGTAACTTAATCCAAAGGCCAATAAAGGCAAGAGTGTTGCTCCAGTCTGAGGAAATGCGGAAATAGCTAGTTCTGGAAGCCTTATATACAGCTCTTCTTTTGGTCTATCGGCAAAAATTCTAAGGTCAGACGCTAGAATCATTAAAACACCAAAACCGATTGCAATTCCTTGTACTTGAGTAATAATAGTTTTTTTCATGAAAAGCATTGTATAGGTGACCTTTCTGCCCCATATTTTTATTTTTTCTATGTTTTCGGGAGATCCTTGTATCTCCTTAAGGTCATAACCCGCAGAAAAAAATCTCTCCCCCGTGCTCTTTATAATAATACATTTAACTTTCTCATTCTCATCAGCTTGTAGTAAGTTCGTATGCATTAGTTGCAACATTTCGACATTGAAAGAGTGTGCTTTATCTGGGCGATTAATAGTTATTGTAGCAATATGTCCTTCTACTTCGTATAAAATTATATCTTGACTATCCATGGTTTAAAAAAAAGATATGTTTAATATAAATTTTCTTACCTTATTTAAAAATTAATAAAAAAGTGCTTTCAGTTCAAACGGAAAGGAAATATCAATCGCAGCGTAAATCAATATCAAATTTAAAATTGATATTTATGAAGAGTCTATGCAAGAAGCTTACGAGTTAACGCTTGAGAAAAAAGTCTTAAAAATCTAATATCTCCTTTTTTTTTTATTTATTAAAAAACTAATAATTAGAATTTATTCCAATTAAAAACTAATAATTTTAAACTAAGTTATTTGTTAGTTATAGAGAAAGTAATAAAATTCACCATAAAATGCCTTTTGAAGATATTAAATTTAAAGAACTCACGCCAATGATGCAACATTGGTACTCCGTTAAAAAAAAATACCCAGATACAATATTGGCTTATCGCATGGGAGATTTTTACGAATTTTTCTACGACGATGCCGTTCGAGTTTCAAACCTTTTAGGTATAACTTTGACAAAAAGAAAAATTGGATCAGATTCATATCCCTTAGCAGGAATACCACATCACGCCGGTTCTTATTTAAATAATTTAATTAACTTAGGAGAAACAGTAGTAATTGTCGAACAATTAGAGGACCCCGCTACAGTAAAGGGAAGAATAGTTAAACGAGGTGTCGTTAGAATATTATCCCCGGGCACTGTTATCGAGCCAGATATGCTTAAATCAAACGAAAACAACTATATTTGTTCTATTGTTAAAGAAAGAAAGGGATTCGGAATCGCTTTCGCTGATCTCTCAACGGGCGAATTCGTTACAACGGAATTTTTTAAGAGTGGACAAGATCCACTAGAAAAAATACTAAGCATCTTCTCTCAATATAACCCCGTTGAAGTTATAGTACCTACGGAATTAAAGAAGGACGAACATCTCTTTCTATTATTAACCGATTTAAACGATGCTTTGATTAAATCTTACGAAGATTATGTGTTTAATTATGACGAAGCGCGTGATTTAATTAAACGACATTTTAACATTTCCAATTTAAATAGTTTTGATTTAGAAAAATGTGAAATGGCGGTTCAAGCTTCTGGTGGTTTATTAGCTTTTTTAAAAGAAACTCAAAGGGATGTAATTCCTAATCTTTTTAAAATAAATCTCATTCGTGAAGAAAAAGTTTTACACTTAGATTATATTACTCAAAGAAATTTAGAATTAATTAGCTCACTTTGGGAAAAGGGGAAGGATACAACATTGTATTCAATTTTTAATCAGACTCATACACCTATGGGCGCTCGTTTGTTAAAAAAAATTATCCTTCAACCTTTAACAGACATAAATGAGATAAATCAAAGAATTAATATAGTTCAAAAATTTAAGGACGATGTTTTCTTAAGGTCTGAATTAAGGGAAGAACTAAAAGTTATTGGTGATCTTGAAAGGTTTGTAAACCGAATTAATTACTCTCGAAATTCCAATGCTCGCGACTTAATTAACTTAAAAAATTCTTTGGAAAAAATTCCTAAAATTAAAAAGATACTAGAAAAATCTAAAATTCCGGAAGTCTCAAAATTCATCGATAAAATTGATGATTTTAGAGAAGCTAGAAGTGTAATAGAAGTCTCTATAAAAGACGACGCACCACCCACAGTCAAAGAGGGGCACTTGATAAAGGCAGGATTTAACGAAAAAATTGATGAATTAAGAGATATCCTCCAGAATGGTAAAAAATACGTTCTAGATTACGAAAAACAGCAGAGAGATAGATGGAAAGTAAATTCAGGTTTTAAAGTGGGACATAATAACATTCTTGGATATTATATACAAATTACTTTAAAAACGCTAAGATATATCACAAAAATTCCAGAAGAATACATTGAACGCCAAACTCTCAAAAATGCGAAAAGATACACTACAAAAAAACTAAAAGAGCTAGAAGAAAAGATTGTTCAAGCGGAAGAACAGATAAACGATTTGGAATATGAAATATTCTGTACAATTAGAGAAAAGATAGTAAGAGAAACATTAAAAATCTTAGAAACTGCTAAAAAAATAGCATATATTGATGTTCTTGCTTGTTTTGCAGAAGTTGCAGAAAAATACGACTACTGTCGCCCAAAAATCAATAACGAAGGTAAAATTACGATTAAGGAGGGAAGACATCCCGTTGTTGAGCAAATAAGATTATCTGAAAAATTTATTCCTAACGATTGTTATTTAGATACGGATAATGAGCAAATTTTAATGATTACTGGACCGAATATGGCAGGGAAATCCACATATCTTCGACAAGTTGCCTTAATTTGTATTATTGCTCAAATGGGGTGTTTTGTCCCAGCTAAATCTGCTACTATTGGTGTTATTGATCAGATTTTCACGCGTATAGGCGCGTCTGATGATTTAGCGAGGAAATTAAGCACATTTATGATAGAAATGACTGAAACGGCAAAGATATTAAATTTTGTGACGAAGAAAAGCCTAGTTATAATAGACGAACTTGGAAGAGGCACGAGCACTAGTGACGGTCAAAGTATCGCTTTAGCAACTCTCGAAAAATTACACGAATTGAAGGCAAAAACGCTATTTAGTACTCATTATCACCAATTAACTGAGATAAATCTACCAAGAATAAAAAATTATCATTTAAACATTATCGAAAATGACGATGGAAGCATTAGTTTCGTTCGAAAATTACAACCAGGAAGCACTGATAAATCGTATGGAATTCACATTGCGAAGCTAGCAGGAATCCCAGATGACGTTATTATAAGAGCGTTTGAAATTTTAAACCAAATCGAGGAAAAAGATCCCTTTAAAGCTACAGTAGAAGAAAACGGCAATGGAAGATTAACTAACAAATATTACGACAAATTTATTCAAGAGAAAAAGAAAGCGCTAGAACATTTGAATTTAGACTTTGATGTAAAACAGCGAGAGTTAAACAAGTGCGAAGCCAAACTAATTAAAAAGGAGAAGGAATTAGGACAAAAAAAATTTGAAGTTGAGAAAAAGAAAGAACAACTAACAAACCTTAAGTATCAGTCAGAGACCACTACCAAACCAGAAATTAGTATTAAAAAGGAAAAAAAAATTGTGCAAACTACTTTTTTTAAACCAATTGTATTGAAAGAAAGCGCGGATAACGAAAATATTGAAGAGCTAATTAGAAAAATCGAGGACATCGATATTAACTCTATGACGCCAATCGATGCCATGAAAAAGTTAATCGAGCTTAAAGAAAAGACGCGGAATATCAGCTAAGATAAAAATGTAGGAAATATCCAAACAACTAACGAATTATATATGTAATAAACAGTAAAGAGAATTATAATAATTATTCTAATCTGCTTTTTTCTTTTTCCTTCTGTTAAGCTTTCGAAAAAAATGATATATAAGAAGCTAATAAACATTAAATGAGAAGGTTGTAAAGCTTTCCAAAGAATGGAGTCTACTATTGTTAGACCTTGAACATTTGTATCACTACTCAGCCAATTGTTCAACATCTGTGAAAGAAAATCTGGAAATATAAGGTAAGGCAGACAGATAATAAAGAATGGAATAATATAATATAGTAGATCCCTAAATTTAATTCTTCTTGCTACTATAATTACCGGAAGGAACAAAATTGAATTGATCTTAAATGTAGCAAGAGTAAAAAAAATTCCAGCAAGTAATTTTTCATCATCCTTTACAAAAGAATAAGACAAAAACAGAAAAAATAAGATTACAAAATTGACATTATTAAACCAACCATCAATTAAATAACCTATTGTTAATAACCCGTAAAAAATAAAAAGATCCTTGCGATTTTCAAATATTTTATAAGCTTTTAATATAATATAACTCACAGAAATTAATCTTAAAGCATCCCATATATAAACTCCAACCTCAAAAGGAATTAACCCTATAGGTAAAAACAAGAAGTACCAAAAATATAGATAGTAAGGCGGCCAATCAGGAATTCCAGAAGGCATTTCCACATTTTTATAAAAATCTCTTAACCCATTATGGAACCCTCTTAATAAAATATTAAAATCGACATCGCGAGAGATTTCTAATAATAGTGGAAAATCATATAAATTGATAAGAATCCTTAAAGCAATAAATAAAACGGTGATAAAGGCTAAAAAACATATGAAATATTTATGAAAAGGGTACTCTTTTTCGATTCTCATTTTATTAAAATATTAATGGTAATATTATTAAAATGAATAATCTAAAGTATTTATAACGATTTAAAAGACTTACTTTAGATTTTGAACTTCATTAGAAATGATTAAAAAATCGAATTTATTTAAACTTGAATAGAGTATTATTTTAAATTTTATTAAAATGTGAAAGATATTAACTTTAAAAAATTAATAGAAATGAAATTCTAAAAAAAATGAAAAGAAAGAAAATTAAGAAAATAGAAGACGCTGAAAAGATCGCAGCTGGAGAAGTAGTAGAAAGACCAGCGAATGTCGTGAAGGAATTAATTGAAAATAGTATAGATGCTGGAGCGAAAGAAATTCGAATTATCGTTAAAAAAGCTGGAAAAAGCTTAGTCCATATTATAGACGACGGCATTGGTATTCCTCCTGATGAGATTGTAATAGCATTTGAGCGCCATACAAGTAGTAAAATTAACAAATTTGAAGATTTAGAGGTTTTATCTACTTTAGGATTTAGGGGGGAGGCTTTAGCTAGTATTGCAGCAGTTAGTCAAGTTGAAATAACTTCAAGGATTAAGGAAAAAGAACGAGGAGTTAAATTAATATTAGAAGATAGAAAAATTATTGATAAAAAAGAAATTTTTTGTCCCATTGGAACAGATATTAAGGTTAAAAATTTGTTTTACAATATTCCGGCTCGACAAAAGTTTCTAAAAAAAGACTTTACTGAACTAGGTCACATCACTGATATCATACAGCGGTATTCTTTAGCTTATCCTCATCTTCATTTCATTTATATGCATAATGATTTAAGTATTCTTAATTGTCCCGCTTTAAATGATTTGAAAACGACTGTTTTTCATATTTATGGGAAAAATGTGGCAAAATTTATGGAGCCTATCAATTTCAAGGAAGGAAATTTAAAACTCCATGGGTTACTTGGTCATAGTGAGATTTCAAAAAATAATAGAACGCACTCAAGTATAATCTTAAATAAGCGGTATGTCATAAGCGACCTTTTGTTTAGAGCTATACAAGAAGCATATAAAGGAACACTAATGACAGGAAAGTATCCATTTTTCATCTTGCATTTAGAAATAGATCCCTCTATAATTGATTTTAACGTACACCCTAAAAAGTTAAATATAAGGTTTGAAAACGAAGATTACATATATAACAAGGTTTACAATATCGTTCGTAAATTTGTTGAAGAAAAGTTTATTGAAAAAGAAGTTGCTTACGATTTTCAAGAAATTAGTAAATTTACATCACCTCAAGCAGAAGATGATAAAGAAGAACCGTACGATAAGTCTGAAATTTTAGTAGAAGAGTTTGAAAAAAGCTCAAAATACCAAATAGATAAATCTGTTCAATTAAGTTTGGCTGATCACGATGTTGATAAAGGATTGGGGGAAGCTACTTCAGCAGAAACATTTTTGAGAGAAAAATATGTCGTAGCAAAAAATTTTCCTAAACTTCGATTAATATCTCGTACTGGCCAATTAAGTAATAAAACTTACATTGTTTTAGAGGGAATTAATGAAAATGACGAGGGCGGTTTATATATCTTAGATCAACACGCAGCATCGGAGCGCGTAAATAAAGAGTTTTTTTACGATCTTTATAAAAAATCAGTAAAAAGTAAGCAAAAATTAATTTCGCCACTTAAAATTGAGGTAAGTCCGAGCGAGAAATTCTTTTTACAACACAATTTAAAGGAAATTAATCGACTTGGATTTGATTTCGAACATTTTGGAGGTAACACTTTCATTTTAAGATCAATCCCAATAATAATGGGAAAAACCCCGAGTATGCAGATTATTAAAGAAATAATTAGTGATATAACAGAAATAGGGAAAGATAAAAGCTTCTCAGAAAAATTGGAAGAAATTATTAATTATTTAGCTTGTCACAAAAGCATTAGAGGGGGCGACGACTTGTCTTTAAAAAAGGTTAGATCGTTAATTATAGATTTAGCAAATTGTAAGGACTCGTTTCGTTGCGCTCATGGAAGACCGACATTGAAATTTATCTCATTTAAAGAACTAGATAAACTTTTTAAAAGAATAGTTTAAATGGTTTTTTTACTCATTATGCAATTCTTCAAATAATTAAGATATAAATAGCAAGTTTTCAATTAGAGTATTAAGAAGAACAAAACAAATTCTATATCTCTCTTATGAAAAAAAAAGACAAAAAGCAGAAAGTAAAAAAAGGTAAACTAGAGCAAGAAGATAGTTATATTCCTATTAAGAATCCTCAAATAGAGACGCTTTCAAAAATAGTAGAATTAAGCGATTTAGCAGAAGGTAGTTTAATGAAAGGTGTTTACGATGACGCTATTTATTATTCAGAACAAGTTATTAGATTGGCAATAGAAAAAGATATGGATCATCATATTAAAAAACAAGAAGAATTTATGAAAATTATAGCTGAAAAAGTTCAAAAGGAGTTTTATGTTTCAGAAATTAACGAAGCAGCGAGTAAAATAGAAAGGATTTATGATGTTCTAATAAAAGCTGAAAATTTTAATCAAGCTCACGAAGTGTTAGAAGCTTTTAAAATTCATTATAAGGATAAAATAAATTTAGATTCAATTCAGATTATTCAAAACTTGACAAAGAAAGACTTAAAAGAACGGATTAAATTTAAGATTAGTCTACAAAATGACAACGGAAACTAAGCTTTTGAAAAAGCGATAGAATCAATCCCTTGGATTCCCTCAACTTGTTTAAAAAATTCTTCGACTATATCTGTGCCCCCCCATTCTTCAGGGTACCTAACACGGACTCTTGCTTTCTTCAAACCAAATGCTACAGGTTTTATTTCATAACTTTCGATAACAGCGTTATCAGTAAGTACACTTCTTAATTTTGAAACGAGTTCTTCAAAATCAACATCTATGTCTTCTGGAATAACATCAATTAATGCTACAAACTCTCCCAATTTAAACAAACTCTTTAATATATTATCTAATATCGTCGTTCAATCAATTATGGACCCGAAAAACTGCACTTTAGGCAAGTATATTGGTTCCCCATAGCTCTACATCGTTCGCATCTCCAAATAGTTACATCCCCGCATTGGGGACAAGGAAAATGAACTGCACCTTCATAAGGCGCAATCGGTCGTCCACACGAGAAACACATTTTTTTTTTAAAACTTGACATCGTTAATCTTAGTAAACTATAATGGATAGTAAAATATCCTTTAACTTTAATTATTTTCGATTTTAGAAACTAATCATTACCTAAATTTCCAAGGAATTATTCATAATCTATATTTATATTAATTCACAACATAATAATTATAATCAAGTTTATTTTATACAAAATTTACTTTTTTGGAAAAACGCGATGCCAGAGAATAAAGTAATGAAATACTTCAGCCTTATAGAAGCTTGGGCTTGGTGTGATATATGCTCCGAAATGGTCAATATTAGGGTAAATAAGGAAGAAATTAAATCCGGATTAAAAATGGGTATATATACTAAAGAACATAAACACATAAATCCTTACCCCGATCTAGAAGATACAGATGATTATTCAGGTCAGGAACACACGATTTATCTTTATATAAATGACAATTACGACATAACGGGTGTGAAATCGTTTTTTGGAGATTCTCCGAGTATGAGTGAAGTTGGAGCTGGGATCATCGAAGTAGGTGGAGAAGTAAGGATCCCGATTGTAGTTAAAGAAGTTTCGCCAATGAGCGTTCAATTAGGAATGTTATCATTAGATGAGTTCAAATTGTTAAAAGTGTGTGATGGAATGAATTCAGTAGAAGAATGCGCTGAGATTTCGCAAAAACCCCTTGATAAAGTCGAAAAAATGCTAAGTAAACTACGGAAGAAAGGTTTAGTTAAAGTTATCAAGAGAACTTCTGCATAGTAAGACGATAAATATTTCTAATTAGATAATTTGAATTTAATTGATCTTATCCCTCAATCCATTATTTAAAAAAAGTTAGCCTAAAAATTCTTTAATATTTTGAACATACTGTTTAAATTGCTCTCTCCGAATGCTATGACCTGCGCCTTCGATTTTCACCCATTTTCCGGCTTTACTCACATCCATTACTTTCTGGGCTAACTTGTCTGAGGTTATCCCTTTATCCGCGGTGATGAGTAGAATTGGACAAGAGATTTTTTTAATTATTTCCTCCCATTTATATTCATTTTTAAACATTTTAAATATTAAATTAGGATCTTTCTCCCTAAATTGAATTTTTGACTCTGCCCAGGGTTTTAAATCTTCGTCAGACCATAATGGGGTTTGCTTATGCCCTTTCTTTAATAGTTCTTCATATGTACTATTTAAAAATCGAGGTAATATTAATTTCATCGCAAGTTTAAAGGAAGATTTTTTAATCGATGATATTTCACTCATACTAAAGCCGGGATCTTCAAGAACAATCTTTTTAATAAGATCGGGATATTTCGCTGCTACTAAAGCAGCCGTATCAGCCCCCATAGAATGACCAACTAATTGTATTTTATCTACATTAAGGTCTTTAATTAGTAGAGCAACATCATCTGCCATTGCTTCGTAAGTCCATGTTTCATCAGATATATGAGTCAATCCATGACCTCTAGCATCTGGTAAAATCACATCATAGTCACTAGCTAAAACACGACCAAGAGGTGTCCAACACAATCCATTATCCATAATGCCATGAAGAAGTAATACAGGAGGTTTGTCCCCTCCTGTTCGATGATAATGAATCTTATTTCCGTTATTAGTAACAAAATCGGATTTCCACTCTATACTTCTACTCAACCCGAAAATTTCATTTTAATATCATTAGTTTAAAAGACAAAGGATTGGATTTATTACTTATATAAAATAGAGAAATTAAAGCATACCAGCTTTTTCCATCATTTTACGCGTGATAAATTCGAATATATCTTCCACATTAACTCCTGTTTTAGAAGAACACTCATAAATACCTTGTAAATTATGGGTGTTCGATAACTCAATAGCTTCAGCTGTTTCAACAGATCGTTTATCCTCAAGATCCAACTTACCTCCAACCATAATTATAGGTATTTTTATTTGTTTGTCTCTCACATTTCTTTCAAATATTGAGAGCCAATCGTCTAAGTTCTTTATACTTGTATATCTTGAAATATCATACATAAAGATCCCCCCATCAGCGCCTTTCGCAAAACTAGGTAAAAGAACTCTGAAGCGTTCCTCTCCAGCAAAATCCCATATTCGAACGACTATTTTTTTCCCTTCAATTTCGAATGTTTTAATACTAAAATCTGCCCCAATCGTCATTCGTAAATCTTCATCAAATACTTTAGTAAGGTATCTTTGAATAAGAGTAGTTTTTCCAACTCCACCATCTCCAAAAATACATAATTTAAAAGCACCATCTCGGTCGATTTTGAACACCTCATTAACAATAATATAACGTTGTTTTTCTTCGAATTATATTAATAATCCATTAAAGGATTAATCATTAAAAATTTTATCTGAATATCTTAATATATAGGTTAATAATTCTTCCGTACTTAACAAAAATAATAAATAACATATTATATACAAGTAAAATTATGTCAGATCAAAAAATTTATTACAAACATTGGCCAGAGGGTGTTCCAAAAGAAGTTGACATCCCAAATAAAACATTAATTGATTTTCTTGAAGATTCTGTGAAAGCTTACCCAGATAACATTGTAACATACTTCATGGGGTTCGAACTTACATATACTATGTTACTTGACATTGTTTACCGAGTTGCGACTAAATTAACCGAACTTGGCATAAAGAAAGGTGATTGCGTTGCAATCCTATTTACTAATAACCCCGCATTCATAGCCTACTATTATGGTATATTAAAAATAGGGGGCATAGTTACGCCAATCTCACCTTTGTTTAAGAAATTAGAGATAAAACGGCAGCTAATCGATAGCGACGCAAAGGTATATATTGGTTGGGAGGGCTTTATGGGATTAGTAGATCCCATAATTAACGATACTGGAGTAATACATAAGTTTTATAGCAATTTAGGCCCGTATCTAACTCCAGATCCTATGGCTCCACCTGAGTTTTCAATGGAAGGGGAACCTCCCTTTGAAGATTTAATAAGAGAAACTCTACCAAACCCACCTGTAGTCGAAATCACTCGAGACGATTTAGCTCAGCTACAATATACTGGTGGGACAACGGGATTCCCCAAAGGAGCAATGCTGACACACGGAAGTATTGCTGCAAATATTTTTCAAGCTGAAGCATGGTTTGTTGACAAAGAATTAGGAAAAGAGGTTTTACTCGCAGCTTTACCTTTTTACCATATATATATGGGATTTATGATGAATATGTGCATCCATAACGGGTGGAAATTAGCGTGCGTATTTAACCCCAGAGAGGCTCACGAAGTTATCGAAGTCATCGAAGCGACTAAAGTTACCGTTTTTCCAGGAGTTGCTGCTATTTACAACAACTTAAACATTTATGAAGGAATTCAAAATCATGACTTGTCTAGCATAAAGTATTGCTTGAGCTCTGCAGGACCACTTCCAGATGATGTAAGAAAAACATTTGAAGAACTAACAGGATCAAAGCTTCGAGAAGCATACGGCTTAACAGAAATGTCTCCAGCCGTTACCGCAAACCCATTCGAAGGCAAATTGAAACCTGGCACAATTGGAATGCCATTTCCTAATACTGATGTAAAAATATGTGACGCTGAAGGCAACACGCTAGGAGTCGGAGAGGTAGGGGAAATTGTAGTAAGAGGGCCACAAATGATGAGGGGGTACTATAAACATGAAGAGGAAACTAAAAATACGATTAAAGACGGTTGGTTATGGACAGGAGATTTAGGTTTAATGGATGAAGACGGATATTTTGTCATAAAAGATAGGTTAAAGAACTTGATCAAATATAAAGGACATTCAGTTTACCCCACCGAAGTAGAAGATCTCTTATATTATCACGAAGCAATTCAAGAATGCGGAGTTATTGGAATAATTGATGACAAGGGAAACGAAAATATTAAAGCATATATCGTATTGAAGGAAGAATATAAGGACAAAGGAATCAGCGAACAAGACATCATTAAATGGGCAAAAGAAAATATGGCAGGCGATAAATATCCGCGTTTCGTACAATTTATTGATGAAATTCCAAAAACAATAGTGGGAAAAGTACTTCATCGCGAATTAAAAGATTTAGAAGCTCAAAAAAAGTAATTCTTAAATAAATTTTCCTTCAAAATTTTTTCTTTTATCTATATCTATTTTAAAAATATTTGCGTTTAGTCGTTTTTGTTTATAAGAAATTATCCAATTGTTTTTTAATAACCTCTTTTTAATCCTAAATAATATTATGGAGAAAGCAACATTTGGAGCAGGCTGTTTTTGGGGCATAGAAGAAGCTTTTCAAAAGACTAATGGCGTTATCTCAACAAGAGTAGGTTACAGCGGCGGAACTTTGAAAAATCCGACCTATAAAGACGTGTGTTCGAGCGAAACTGGGCACGCCGAAGTAGTTGAAATTGTTTACGATCCTTCTATTGTGTCTTACGAAGAATTGTTAAACATTTTTTGGAACATCCACGATCCAACGAGCCTTAATCGACAAGGTTGGGATATTGGCACCCAATATAGATCTGTCATATTTTATCATAACGAAGAACAGAAAAAAAACGCCCTCCTGGCAAAAATTAGGCATAAAAAGGCTGGAACATATAAAAAACCAATAGTTACGGAGATTAAACCAGTCTCAGAATTTTTTATAGCGGAAGAATATCACCAGCGATATATTGAAAAAAATCAAAGAACTCGTTAGGTCTTTGAAAAAGGAAGTTAATTGAAAGGATAATTATTTCAACGCTCTAATTTTTGCCATTAATCTATCTCTGTGTCTTTCCCACATTTTATCGACTCTTCTTTCAACTAATTTTCTAGCTATGTACCTATTCATTAATGGTTTAAGTCTACTCATTACTTTTTCAACTATTAGAGCTTTTATTAACGCCTCTAACGATTGATCTTTTGAAGCTTTTTCGATTAGCCTTACTATTGCTTTTTCGACAACTAAATCTATTTTTTCTCTTAATTCGGGGGAAATTGTATCTGACAAATCGCTACACCTTTAATTTTCTTTAGAAATTGAATATAAATGAATCAAATATTACATCAAATAACTTCTATAAAAAATTAGGCAAATCATAACCAATTAATAATTACACTTTTTTTATGAATTAACTTTATTTATTTTATGCTAAATCATCGATTAATAAATCCACCCCGCGAGCCCGAAAAGTTTGTTAAGGCAGCAATAACATTTTTACAGAAGTACGCGAAGGATAAAAAAGTTTTTTGCGCCCTTTCTGGAGGGATCGACAGTTCTGCGACCTATCTTTTGCTTAAAGAAGCAAACATCAATACAATTCCGGTCTTTATCGATCATGGACTTATGCGAATAATTAGGGGGGTCGAAGAAAGAGAAAATATTAAAAAGTTGTTTCCAGAAGTTATGGTGGTAGATATCAGGGATAAATTTCTTCCTAAAATTTTTGGAGAAGAAGATGCCGAAGTAAAAAGAAAATTATTCAAAGACGCTTACTCAGATACAATTAGCAAAGTTATTAAAGAAGAAAAGTGCGACCTACTATCTGATGGTACCATATTACCAGATATTGAAGAAAGCTTTGGCGTTAAAATCTCAGATTTAAAAGAAACCATGTCTTTAAAGGAGGAGATTTCTTTAAAAAATAAAAACATTCGAGGTTTCGTTAAAAGTCAGCATAATTTGGATATTGAATACGACGTAGAAGCAACGGTACAACCTGTAGCAAGTCTTACGAAACCGGAAGTAAGAAAAGTTCTAGAGTATTTTAAAATGCCTAACGAATTAGTTTATCGAAAAGCTTTTCCAGGTCCAGCGCTCTCGGCTCGTATTATTGGTCCAGTCACTTCAGAAAATTTGAAATTTGAAAAAAAAGTCCACGATATTGTTGAATCAACTGTCGACGATTATTATACCGAAAAATTTGGTAAACCGATGATAATTAACGACAAGGGTGAGCAGGAACCATTCCAAGCGTTTGCAGCAACTACTACGGATGTATTATTAAGAAAAGTAACCGGAATGATTAACGGCCAAAGAACTTACGAAGTCCCTTTATCGATTAAAGGCGAATGGGATTTTGAAAAATTAGTACATTTCTCTTCCCAAATAAAAGGATATGCCAGGATACTTTACGAGCTTTACGAAAGTCACGAAGGAATTTACGACGTCATCATCCGATCTATTAATAGCATCGACGCAAGGACGGCAAGCGTGACAAATTTACCAATCGATTTAATTGAAGAAATAAAATATAAATTGCTTGAAATCCCCGATACAAAAAATATCTATTTTGACATCACTCCCAAACCCCCGGCAACAATCGAATACGTTTAAATTTTCTTTTTTTAAGTTTTTTTTTATATTTATATTTTTTAATTTAAATCTAAAGACCAGAATATGGCACATCGTCAAAATAAGGAGGATCTGTAATTATTCTCCCTCGATCACATTTTTTCTCCAATTTTATCTAGTAAACAAATAAGCAATAATAATTATATTAACCACAATATAAAAGAAACCTGCAAAATTATAGGAAAAAAGAAGATTTCTTTGTTTTTTTGTATCTTCTTTGTCAATTTTTATCCACATAATGATCAAATTAAATATGACATCAGATCCAGTAAAAATAAAATAGAATAAAACCAGTGGCCCATAGGTTTCTCTGAAAGTTACAAATATGATTAGGTTACCCCCCACCAAGGGCATTATTGATAATAATGACCACACAACACAACTAGTTGCAAACCTTGATTGGACGTGTGCATTTGCACCATCTTCAAAATCTTTCAATTTTAATACATTAAAAAGGTTTGACTTCCTAAACATTTGGAGTAATTGATCATATTTTTTTTGTTCCAAATTTTTAAATGTGACAACCTTAATGAAATATAACCCATAATCGATTACTACGCTGACTTCATAAGTTCTTTTCCACAGATTTTTACGAATATTTAATTCTAATTCATATTCTCCAGAAAAATTGATAAAATAATTATTGGATTCGAGAAGAATTATCTTATTTTTTAAAAAAAAGGTTCTTTTGGCTTTATGTAGCTGCAAAAATAAATTTTCTGGAATATTTATTCCATTTTGAAAGAAATTTAACTGGTTTTTCTTCTTTTTGTATGTATATTCCATGCTATCGATTAGTTTTTGTTTTTCCATGATTTCACCCAAATTAAATCGAAAAAATAGATAATCTCATAATACTTACCATTAAAGTCGTAAAAGTACGCTCTTAATCTATAGTTTTTTAATAATAAAATATTTTGGCATTTCTTAATGTGAGTAAAATCGCTTCTTCGATATTAATTGACGAGAAATCCATTTGCGGATTTGTAAGTATTTCCAACGCAATTCCTAGTGCAACAATATTTAGGTCTGATTGTTGGATACCTTCCTTTACAAGTTTCTTTAGTTTTGGAATTTTAAGTTTTTTTTTATATTTTCACTATGGTAAATAATGGCAATTGTCATAATGTTTAAAAATCGACATCGTAATTTCAACTATTAATAGACTTAGTTCATAATAAGAAAAAGTATGAAAATTAGCGAAAGATACAGAAAATCGGTAATAAGTAAAAAATTTGATGAATTATTGAGTAGGGGCTTTATTGGTTATTTAATAACTAATAGAAGATACGTAAAATCAGTAGTAAGTAAAAGATTTATTGAACTATTGATTATGGACTCTATTGGTTATTTACTAATATTTGTATGTTATTTTCCGATGTTTACTACCGGAACCGGTACGCTTTCTCAAATCAATGGAATTTGGTGTATTGATGATTATAATTCTGACCAAAATATACTTATTGGCAATCCAGTATATTTTCCACACATATTAATTCCTGAAAATGATGGAAAAGAAGTTTGTTTTGTCGCAATATACAGCTATTTCTTCCCATCGTACGCGTCTGGCGTAAAATATGATGATTTAATATTTTTAGATACTATTCAAGTATTCACGATTAAACAAAATCTAATTATCATTCTTGCAAGCATTATTAGTTCTGCTATTCTAATCTACCTAATTCGCAACTATAAATATTTTTTAATTATAAATACTATCAAAAAGCAGAAAGTCAAACCAGTAGCAAAGAAAACCTTTAATAATTTAATAAATGCGAACCATTACACGTAAGACGTCTTATTTTTTATATTTTTAATTTTATAGTTCAATGTTTTAAAATTTGAATTTTTTTGTCACTTTTCAGATATTCTAAGAATTAGACTTACTCCACTGATCCAACTCGCTTTAACGAGGTGTTATCAGTCTTTATATCACTTCTAAGGTAAAATGGGAAAAATAACCTTTAATTTATTTTAATTTGAATTTGAATCTAAAGACAAGAATAAACAGAACCAAATCATAGTGTTAGTGGGATTATTTAAATTCCTTTTTTTTATAATTTGTGGAATTTCCTCTTCCATATTCGATTTTCGATATCTGATCTGAATTTAATTGTGAAAAAGGAGTGTTGTCTTCTAAATAATCTTGCAATGATTTTATATATTTCATTGGACAACATATTTGTAATTTCCAATTAAAAAAATTTTCCATCTGTATGGCTGGAACTAGAAAAGAAATATCCTTTATATGATAATACTCTTCAATTTCTTGTTCTTTAACATAAAAATTGTATTTTTTTTCAAAATTTGAAAAATTAGGAATCTTAGAAATGGCAAAAATAATTGTATAATCTTCAGGTATTCCAATTTCTCTAGCAATAACACTTTCCATTTTTATTATATTCTCAAACTTGCCAAATGAATTTAACTTTAGGAGCATTGGGTCAATTTTTAATTTTAAATTATATTCATCTTTTTTTTCTTTCTTTTCGATTATCTTACTATTAAAACTATACACACAACTTCTTTTATATAAATCTCTTCTAATTATTCTTCCAATTAAATCTGTTGGTAAACCTTTGATTTTAATTAGATAATTTAATATTTGTTCATTAGTGTATTTTAATAGGTTTAAACAATCGAATTTATTATTTATTGTAGCATAACTTAAAGCTCTTATGTACATTTCTTCCGCAATCCGACTAGTATGATGTTGATATACTGTTGGATACATGGTAGCTCTTGATGATAATAATGCTAATACTGACTGAATACCTTTTTTCATTACACCGATAATTAGATTTTCTTTATTTCTTGGATCTGGAATCAAACATAATGTAGATAATAAATAAGTAAGATCAATCTGACCATGTGGGACGCCTGTATGATGGGCATCCCTCAGTAAGTAATCCATTCGATCGACATCTATTTCTCCATGTAAAATATTTGAGAGGAATGATTTATTTGGATTATTAGGGGGTAATCCTACGATCATATTTCTTATATTCTCTGGTCTGATACTAATTTCTGAACTCCTTAATTCTCCTTCAAATCTCTCAATCTCTCTTATAATTTCATTTATATACTCTGTTGAAATTAACCAAGTTGATAAGACTTCATGTGGATTCACATCTATCTTGATATCATTAAAAATTGTCTTTTGAATTGACTCAATTTTTTTACTTTCAGATTCTATTCTTTTAAATATGATTTCTGATGAATGAGACATAGGTAAATGTCCTATATCATGAAATAAGGCCGCAATTTTTAATTCTATAAGATCAGATTCTGTTAATTCAATATTATAATCATTTAAAATCAAATTGTTTTTTAAAACATTAAATAAAAGGTCAGCGAGGTGAGATACCCCAATGCTATGCTCAAATCTTGTGTGTATTGCCCCGGGATATATCAAATTGGAAAATCCAAGTTGAGAGATACCTCTTAATCTCTGAAAAAAGGGCTGATCTATAATATATTTTTGGTACCAATCTAGTTTGATTATTCCATGTATTGGGCATCTTATCATGGTGAATTCAGGTTGAACTATGGGTTTTGGTTTTGAAGCATACCAATATTCCTCTAACTCCTCCTAG
>JABUBN010000051.1_pt1 | contig 29568 bp, 23 predicted proteins | sample 7240341 | NCBI WGS metagenome assembly JABUBN01 (sample SAMN07256345, study PRJNA390944) | subsurface metagenome | isolation source: Methane hydrate marine sediment | place: Pacific Ocean: Eastern North Pacific, ODP site | reverse complement strand
TAATACGAGAGGAGAAGATATACATCAAAAAGGAAACGAAGGATTACCGGGTAGGGCTGCACTGATGTTCACTATTCTCCTCTATACGCTTTTCCTCAATTGCCTCGTCTTTTTCTACGGCGAAAATAAAATAACTATCCCCGCCTGGAAGGATGAAAATGAGTCTGACGAGGGCTGTTATACTCGGGTTAGTTCAGGGTATAACAGAATTTTTGCCTATCTCCAGTAGTGCCCATCTAACATATTTCCAGAAGTATCTAGGTATAGATAAACTGCAACTTTCCTTTACTGTATTATTACACTTCGCCACGCTGTTAGCAATTCTTCTCTTCTTTAGAAAAGATTTATGGGAAATATTGAAAGGTTTCCGAAACATAAAGGAGCCAAAGACCAATCCTTCCACACGAATTCTTTTCCTTCTGGTTATCGGTTCATTGCCTATAGCTATTTTGGGAATACTTCTTAAAGATAAAATAGAACTTATTTTTTCCAATATTGAATTAGTGAGCTTGTTTCTTATTTTAACCGGAATACTTCTCTACTTTGGTAACCGGATAAGAAACGTTCATAAGGGTGTCCTGGAGACAGGAATAGTAGATGCATTGATAATTGGTACAGCTCAGGCTTTTGCAATTCTGCCGGGTATCTCACGTTCAGGGGTCACTATCATTTTTGCGCTATTTTGTGGTCTACAACGGAAATGGGCAGTAAAGTACTCCTTTTTCCTTGCCGTGCCGGCAATTTTGGGAGCTACCCTCATTGAACTCCCCAGCGTCTTATCCATGGTTAACTTCTCCACACTGACTTTTTATATAGCGGGAGCAGTTGTAGCTCTTTTTTCTGGATATTGGTCACTCAGAGTAGTGTTGAGGTTTGTACAAAAAAGCAGACTTCACTATTTTGCTTACTATTGCGTAACGTTAGGACTTATTGTTCTTTTATTTCAGATTTGGTAGTCGCTCTGACCAGTCGGAGTGATTTATACGTTCCGACGAATCGGAACTACTCCTAACGCTCCGATGAATCGGAGCGACTACCAGTTAGAAAAATCTTGACTTTGTGAACAAAAAGAAGTAAACTTTCTTCGAGGACAAGGGGTTATAAAGTGAAGATAACGAGCAAGACAAAAGAGGAAAAGAACGAAATCGCTGGCATTGCACTCCTTACACTCTCCCTGCTTATATTGTTGAGTCTGGTTTCCTATCAGCTGGGGCGTTATGTTATGGGCGCTTTGGGAAGATATTTGGCTCATTCACTGATAAACGCCTTCGGAGGGGGAGCATATTTCCTTCCCTGCTCTATTGGCTACTGGGGATGGAAGACTTTTCAAAAAGGGAAGAAAATAAAAGGTGTCTGGGTTAAAGTTTCTGGGCTGGGGTTTTCGCTAGTGGCTTTTTGCAGTTTTTTGAACCTCCTGGGGAGGCAGACGAGATTGGGTGGAACAGTAGGTGACTTCGTTTCTGACTCCCTTCTGGTTCCTGCTTTTGGAGATACTGGTGCTTATCTTATTATATTGACTGTATTCCTCATTTCTATACAATTAGTGACTGAAACATCTATTATTCAATTTCTGCAGACCTTAAGAAAGAAAGTTCAGGTAGTTCGAGCTAGATCTTCGGGAAGAAAGCACCTGATCCTCACTCAAGAGGTAAAACCTGATTCCTATAAAAAAGGCTCTCCTCAGGTGAAAGTCGAGTCTGTTTCCCCAGTTTCCCCTCTAGTAGGCGCACGCACTTTCGAATTTCCTCCCATAGAGCTCCTTAATGACCCACCGCAAACAGATATCATCCAGAGGGAGGAAGAATTGAAAAACAACGCCGAGGTCTTGGAAAAGACCCTCAAGAATTTTGGCATCTCGGCAAAGGTATCCCAGATTCATCCAGGACCTGTAATTACGCGTTATGAACTGGAACTGGCTCCTGGAATAAAAGTGAGTAGTGTGAAGAGTTTATCTAACGATCTCGCTTTGACATTACGGACACAAAGCATAAGAATATTGGCTCCCATTCCAGGAAAGGCTGCTGTTGGCATAGAAATCCCCAATCAGAGTATGGCATTGGTATATTTAAAAGAACTTCTCCAATCTCCCCAGTTTAAGAAAAACGCCTCTCTACTTTCCCTTGCTTTAGGTAAAACGGTAGCTGGAAAGACATACATTGCTGATTTGAACCAGATGCCCCATCTCCTGATTGCCGGAGCTACGGGTTCAGGTAAGACGGTATCAATCAATACAATAATCCTGTCCATTCTGTACAAAGCCAGGCCTGATGAGGTTAAATTTCTCTTAATTGACCCAAAAATGGTAGAACTGCCGATTTATAATGGCATTCCCTATTTGAAAAGTCCTGTGGTTACAAACGTAAGGCACGCTGTGGCAGCATTGAAATGGATTGTTGGCGAAATGGAAAATCGTTATCGAAAGTTCGCTGCTACCGGGACTCGTGATATATTTGAGTACAACCAAAAGTTTAAAGAAGAAGAAGGGAAAAAAATTCATTTTATAGTTGTTATTATCGATGAACTTGCTGACCTGATGGCTACAGCTCCCACTCAGGTTGAGCAGGTGATAATCCGCTTAGCCCAAATGTCCAGAGCAGTGGGAATCCATCTTGTGCTGGCCACGCAACGGCCTTCTGTAAATGTAATCACGGGTATTATTAAGGCAAATCTTCCAGCGCGCCTCGCCTTTGAGGTGATTTCTAAAGTAGATTCCCGGACAATTTTGGATATGAACGGAGCGGAAAACCTCTTGGGACGCGGGGATATGCTCTATCTTCCTCCAGGAGAGGCAAAACCAATACGCCTGCAAGGAGCATTCATAAGTCAAGAGGAGATAAACAGGGTTGTAACCTTTATTAAACAACAGGGAGAAGTGACCTATTCTCAAGACTTATTCCATTTGACAAAGATCTCAGAAGAGAAAGAAGAAGAGAACCAGGAAATCAGGAAATTATTCAAGCAGGCTCTGAGATTGACCCTGGAAAGGAGACAGGCATCCACTTCCTTATACAAGGGAGCATTACATATTAGCGACGGAAAAGCAACAAATCTTATAAGCTTAATGGAGACCAAAGGGCTCGTTGGTCCTCAACAGGGTTCTAAACCTCGCCAGATATTTTTAGATAAAATTGAACAGTTCTGGCAAAAGATAGAGAAGGATGAAGATAACTAAAATAGGTCTGGTTTTTTTCTCTTTGACTTTTCTGATTTCTACTCAGGGCTTTTCTCAAAAGGAGACAATTTCCTATATTCTGAAAAAATTGGAGAGGGAAAGGAAAAAGATAGAAACGGGGAGTTTCGACTTCCGACAAAAAATACTGATAAGAGCTACTCTGGAAGAAAAACTAATTACAGGTTCAATAAAATTTAAAGTTCCCGATAAACTATATGCTGAGTACATTCGACCTTATCCACAAATCATTGTAAGCAATGGCAAAAAGGTCTGGTTCTATTTGCCTGACTATAATCAAGTTTCCATCCAGTCTGTTGGCAGATTGGAAGAGTTAATGGGATTAAATTTAGGTCTCTTCTTTTGGGCAAGTAAGATTGGAGAGTTGGAGAATTATAGAAAAGAGGTAGTAGAAGAAGGTGAAAACTATAAGATTAAATTGGTTCCAGAAACTGGAAATGGAGTGGAGATAATTCTGACAATTTCTAAACAAGATTGGTTGCCAGTGGAAACAGAAGTTAGCGATAGTTATACAGTGGTTTCCACTCGTCTGGAAAACATCATAAAGAATCCTGAAGTAAATAATGAAATTTTTGAGTTTAAAATACCTTTAGAAGCACAAGTATTCGAATCCCCATAGTGGGCATTGTAGCCGTCCCGATGAATCGGGACGAAGCTCTATATTGTAGGGGCGATCCCGATGTATCGGGATGGTCGCCCAAAGGAAGGGACAGCATGCCGAAAAATCGGCATAAACTGCGTCCGTCCCCTACAGGGAAGCTTCGATTAATCGGAGCGGCTACAAAAATAAACAGGAACAGAAATGGCAGAAAATATTGGTAAACGACTCCAGGAAGCTCGTCGGCGTAAAGAAATTAGCTTACAGCAAGTTTCAGAAGAGACGAAAATAAGCAAGGAGTACCTGAAAGCCTTGGAAAAAGAAGAATACGGTCTCTTTCCAGCAAAGGTTTATGTAGTCTCATTTATCAGAAGTTATGCTCGCTATCTGGGGCTGGACGCTGAAGCGCTTGTCCATATTTATAAGAGAGAGCATTCCGGACGAAAAGACAAAATGGGTCTCAATCCTGAATTTCCTATTGTGGTGAGTCAGTGTGGAGAAGAGAAATCGAAACTTAAAGGAGGGATTGCTGCATTTCGATTTACCAAGAAGGGTCTCATTCCATTTATCTTGGCTACAGGAGTGATTGTGGGGGCGGGTCTTTTAGCGATTTTTTGGCTCTGTTTGGCTCTACGGCAACTCTCTCCACAGGTGAAAGCAGGAACAAATGTCTCCACTAATATTCCCCAAAATATTTCTGTGATAGCGGAAATAAATGATAAGACCTGGTTACGAGTAGTTGAGGATGGAGTGGTCTCTTTTGAAGGAATACTGTTTCCTGGTGAAAATAGAAGATGGATGGCAGAAAATGGAATGAATGTTCGCATTGGAAACGTAGATGGTGTCAAACTATATGTAAATGGGGAAGAAGTGGATACTATTTCTGGAAATTTAGGACGGGTTAATGAGTTGGTTTTCACCAGGTTAAATGGAAAAGATTCGATTAAGATGGAACAGAAACGGTTTCTGCGAGTGGAAAAAATGGGACCAGTGGAAAACGAATTACAAAAAGAGGAAAGATAAGTGAATTTAGCCAACAAACTTACTATGGTAAGAATTATTGCCATTCCCTTTTTTTTACTGTTTATGTTTATAGGTAATATTTATACCCGGGTAGCAGCTCTTCTAATTTTCATTCTGGCGGCACTCACCGATATGTACGATGGGATTATTGCTCGCCATCGAGAGGAAGTCACTAATTTCGGAAAGTTCATAGATCCCCTTGCTGATAAATTGATAGTTTCTGCTGCTTTCATTTCTTTCGTTCAGTTAAGGGAGCTGGCAATACCTGCCTGGATGGTTATCCTTGTGATCAGTCGCGAATTTATAATAACAGGATTGAGAAGTGTAGCGGCGTCCAGGGGAACAATAATTTCAGCTTCCCTTTCCGGAAAATTTAAGACGACCTCACAAATGGTAGTCATTATCACTATTCTGCTAATCTTGATTGTCAATGCTGTGTTGAAGAATTATTGGCACACCACTCCTTTGGAATTACAGGCTTTTCTGGGTTGGAAAAGAGTGCTTGGATATATTTTAGATAGAGCTCCTTATTGGTTGATGCTTGTGGTTACGATTTTGACCGTGATTTCAGGATTTAATTACATTTTCAAAAATAAGCAGCTACTTTTTGAAGAGATAAGCATTAAAACCACAAGCTAAAGAAGGAAAGATGAATTGGATTATTAGATTTTTAGCGACAGGATTTTTTGTTGGCTATTCGCCATTTGCTCCAGGGACAATGGGAACACTGGTAGCATTTCTGCTTTATGCTATTTTACCTACAACCATTCCCTTCTACTGGATGCTCATTTTATGCTTAATTATTGGCGGAACCATGATTTCTCACCGGGCAGAAAATATCATAGGCGAAGTCGATTCTCCTAAAATAGTTATTGATGAGATATGTGGATACTTTATCGCTATGGCCTTTTTGCCCAAAACGCTTGGCTTGATGGTTGTAGGATTTATTATCTATCGGCTTCTGGATGTAATCAAGGTATATCCGATGAAGAAGTTAGAAATGCTTGCCGGAGGCTTAGGAATAATGCTTGATGATATTTGTGCGGGCATAATAACTAATATTATTTTACACATAATTCACACACTATAAGAGAGAAAGGAGGAAAAAAAGGGGTCAGAGTCATTTTTTCGACTGGAAAAAGAATGTCTCGATGCTTGCGTCGGGGAGCGTCACGGTTTGAAACAGATGGGAGCGAGAAAATCACTCTGACCCTATTTTCTGAAAGGAGGAAAAAAATGGGAAAAGAAGAAAAAGTAAAAGCTTTGGAGGCAGCAGTATCCCAGATTGAAAAACAGTTCGGGAAAGGAACAATAATGAGGTTGGGTGATGAGGCTTATAAGGGAGAAGTGGAAGTGATTCCCACTGGCGCCCTATCATTAGACGTAGCTTTAGGGGTGGGAGGAGTGCCTAGAGGAAGAGTGGTAGAAATCTTTGGTCCGGAAGGGGGAGGAAAGACCACTCTCTCCCTCCAGATAATCGCCAATGCTCAAAGATTGGGAGGAGCAGCTGCTTTCGTAGATGCCGAGCACGCCATGGACCCAGCCTATGCCGGCAAGTTGGGAGTGGACATCGAAAACCTCCTGATTTCCCAGCCTGATAACGGCGAGCAGGCTCTGGAGATTACTGAGACTCTGGTTCGTAGTGGAGCTGTCGATGTAATTGTAATCGATAGTGTAGCTGCTCTGGTGCCCAGGGCAGAAATCGAGGGTCAAATGGGCGACGCACAGATGGGCTTACAGGCCAGGTTGATGTCCCAGGCTCTCAGGAAACTTACCTCTTGTATATCTAAATCTAAGACCAGTGTAATCTTTATTAATCAAATAAGAGAAAAGATAGGCGTAATGTTTGGCAATCCAGAGACGACTCCAGGAGGAAGAGCATTGAAGTTCTATTCTTCTGTTAGACTGGACATTCGTCGTATAGGCGCTATTAAGGCGGGAGAGGTGCATATAGGTAACCGCATAAGAGTTAAGGTAGCCAAAAACAAGGTAGCTCCACCTTTCCGAAAGGCAGAGTTCGATATGATGTATGATGAGGGTATCTCCAGAGAGGGTTCCCTTTTGGATGTTGCGCTGGAAAATAACCTGATTGAGAAGAGTGGAACCTGGTTTTCTTACAAAAGAAACAGAATTGGACAGGGAAGAGAAAATGCCAAGTCTTACCTGAAAGAAAACCCAGATATCACCCAGGAAATCGATAACATTCTAAGAGAAAAGCTACTTAGCTCGAAAGAAGAATCTTAATAGAACATGCTAAAGATATTCACAGTTGGCCCCATGGAGGCCAATTGTTATATTCTTTATAATCCTGATAAAAGAGAAGGATTGATTATTGACCCTGGTGCAGAAGGGGCGCATTTAATTAAATTTATTAAACAAGAAAAAATTTCCATTAACTACATCGTCAATACTCACGGACATCCAGACCATATAGGTGCCAACCGAAAGATCAAAGAGCATACTAATGCTCCAATCTTGATTCATCAATACGACGCTCCTATGCTTGCAAAAAGCGGGAGCGTTCTTTCTTTCATCTTTCCTTTGGAGTCCTCTTCACCTGCGGCGGACACTTTCATAAAAGACGGAGATTTAATTGAATGTGCGGGAATGAAGCTGAAGGTTCTCCATACTCCTGGACATACGCCGGGAGGAATCTCACTTCTGATAGATGATTCCATCTTTACTGGTGACACGCTGTTTTCAGGTTCGATTGGCCGAAGCGACTTGCCCGGCGGTTCTCCACAGGTACTTTTAAATTCAATAAAGAAGATTTTGTCCTTGGATGAAAATTTAATTATATACCCCGGACATGGTCCATCGACTACCGTTGGTCAGGAACTCCACAGTAATCCCTTTATAACATGAAAAATTCCCAGCTTCTTGACGAATTTATCAATTACATAGATGCGGAAAAAGGTCTGTCAAAAAATACAAAGTTGGCTTACCACAGAGATCTCTCGCAGTATCTCGCATATTTGGAAGAGAATCGCAAAATTGCCACTCGCATCACCCATAGCGACCTTATGGAGTTCTTACTGATTAAAAGGAAACATCTATCGCCTTCCTCGTTAGCTCGGGTAATAACTTCAATTAAGATGTTTCATCGTTTCTTAATATCAGATAACTATTGTAAAATGGATCCCACTCAGAACTTAGATTCCCCGCACCTCGGCATGAGACTACCCAAAGTGTTGACTTTTGCCGAAGTGGAAGTATTGCTTAACGCTCCTCCTGATATCCCCGCAGGAATCAGAGACAGGGCAATGATGGAGCTTCTCTATGCCACGGGAATGAGGGTCTCAGAAATTATTAATCTTAAACTGGAAGACGTTAATCTTAAATTGGGCTATTTACGTTGCCTTGGCAAACGGAGGAAAGAGCGCATTATTCCCATCGGTTCTGAGGCAATTAAGTTCGTAAATATCTATCTGAAAAAGGTAAGGTCTATCCATAAAACACTCTCCAAACCGTCTACGCGGCAGCCGAAGAGTCTCTTTTTAAATCCCTCAGGCAGAGAATTTTCTCGTGTGGGATTCTGGAAGATAATTAAGAGATACGCTATTCTTTCCGGAATAACTAAAGAGATAACACCACATACATTGAGGCATTCTTTTGCCACCCATCTCTTAGAACGGGGTGCTGATCTGCGTTCAATTCAGGAGATGTTGGGACATGAAAATATCTCTACCACCCAGATATATACCCACCTAACCCGCGAACGTTTAAAAGACCTCCACAAAAAATTCCATCCTCGGGGTTAAGGTAGTGTAACCCTTTATGAGCATAATTTTCACCGGGGCAAATCCCTCAAATTACAAATTTCAAATTACAGGAACAAGTCTGCACTACCTATAGGGAACAAAGATAGTGTAAAATTTAATGGGGAGAAGGGGAATTATTTGGAGTGTCCCGACAAGTCGGGACTGGAGTAGCTCCGATTCATCGGAGCGTTAAGTTAAGCTTTACACTCCAAAGTAAAAAAGTCCCCCAAAGTTCTTGACACTAACGGGAACAAAATTCGCCTTGAAAACAGGGTAAAAATGGGGTATAATAATTAAAAGCTTTATAAAGGAGGAATTTTATGGTTAGACCAGAGGGAAAAGAAGATTTGAAGTTAGTGGAGAAGTTAGCTCAGGGACGGAAATCGATTCTGGAACAACTCCATAAGATAATTGTGGGGCAGGATGAGGTGATTGAACAGCTCCTGATTGCTCTTTTTGCCCGAGGTCACTGTCTGATTGTAGGCGTGCCTGGTCTGGCCAAGACAATGTTGATCTCTACGATTGCCGAGATTCTCGATTTGAAATTCCAGAGAATCCAATTTACCCCAGATCTTATGCCCTCTGATATCACGGGAACAGATGTGATTGAAGAGAATATTTCCACAGGAAAGAGAAGTTTCCGTTTCATCAAGGGACCCATCTTTGCTAACATAGTCTTGGCAGACGAGATTAATCGTACTCCTCCCAAAACACAATCTGCTCTCCTGCAGGCTATGCAAGAGTATAAGGTTACTGCCAGTGGAAATACTTACCCTTTAGAACTTCCCTTCTTCGTCTTAGCTACCCAGAATCCCATTGAGCAGGAAGGGACATATCCCTTGCCCGAAGCCCAGCTTGACCGATTCTTCTTTGAGGTGAATATCGACTACCCTAAGTATGAAGAGGAGAAGGAGATTGTCACTAAAACCACCTCCACTTTCCAGGCGAAATTAATAAAAACTCTTAATGCTAAAGAGATAATCCATCTACAGGAGATTGTGCGAAAAGTCCCGGCTTCCGAGTATGTTGTTAACTATGCAGTAAATTTGGTGACAGCTACCCGACCATCTTCATCCCAAGCTCCGGAATTCATCAAAAGTTGGGTTGGGTGGGGAGCGAGCCCCAGGGGTTCACAAAACTTAATCTTAGGGGGAAAGGCAAGGGCAATCCTTAATGGTCACTTTAATGTCTCGACAGAAGACATCAAGGCATTAGCTCACCCTGTCCTACGTCACCGTATCATACTCAACTTTAATGCAGAGGCTGAAGGCGTGCGCACCGATCAAGTAATAGACAGACTACTGGAAACAGTTCGGGAAACTTGAGTCTGGGAGCAATAGGGTTTCACAGAAGAAAAAAGTACCTGTCCCCTTTTTTCTAGGAGTTAAAAGTGGAACAACCAAAAAAAGGTTACATCGACCCTTTAATTGTGGCTAAACTTTCCACCATGCTTCTCAAAGCAAGATTTGTGGTTGAGGGATTTATTGCCGGACTACACCAGAGCCCCTACAGGGGTTTTAGCCTCGAGTTCGCCCAGCACAGGGAATACTCACCAGGGGATGAAACCAGACATATAGATTGGAAAGTCTATGGGCGAAAAGACAAATACTTTGTCAAACAGTATCAGGAAGAGACAAACCTGAAAGGATATATTCTCCTTGATAGAAGTGCCTCTATGGGATATAAGAGTAAGGAAATAACTAAGCTCCAGTATGGCTCCTATTTAGCAGCCTCATTAGCCTTCTTGATGCTCAGACAGCAGGACTCGGTGGGACTGGTTACTTTCGATGAGAGGATTAAAAAATATATTCCTCCCCGCCAGAGCAAGGGGCACCTTTCGCTAATCTTAGAGGAGCTGGAGAAACTGGTTCCGTCTTCCCAAACAGGAATAAACCGCTCTCTTCAGGAACTAGGGCAATATACCAAACGACGGGGATTGATTATTCTGATTTCCGACCTCCTGGATGAACAGGAAAAGGTTCTGAATGCTTTGAAGTACTTCCGGTTTAAGAAACATGAAGTAATCGTCTTTCATCTCCTCGACCCCGCCGAGATGGAACTTCCCTTTACCAATGTCCTCTGGTTGGAAGATATGGAGAATGGAAAAAGAGTTCTAACCCATCCCCAGATCATCCGGGAGAAGTATAAAAGTGTAGTAAAAGAATTTGTAGAAACGTACAAGTTAAGTTGTCTAAGAAGCGATATAGATTATTGTCTTATGGACACAAAAACTCCTCTTGATTTTGCGTTAGGAACATACCTTGCCAGGAGGAAAATGTTAAGGTGAGAGATGAACATAACATTTTTAAATCCATCGTTCCTGTGGGGATTACCAGTAGTTTCCATTCCCGTACTTATCCATCTCCTCTCCAGAAGAAAACCAATAACTTCCCAATTTTCTTCTGTTAAGTTTATTCAATTAGCCTCCACCACAGTAATCAGACGGTTTAAATTGAAACAGCTAATCTTACTTATATTGAGGTCTCTTATTCTTCTCCTGTTAACTCTTCTTTTCGCCAGGCCTGTGGTGAGGAGAATGCCTCTGTTTGCCCAGGCAGAAGGGGTCTCACGGTCCAGTGTAATTCTCATCGACAACTCTTATTCTATGGGATATATGAAAGAAGGGGAATCCCTGTTCGCTCTAGCCAAGAAAGTGGCTAGACGTATTCTGAAAATGACCAAAAGAGGTGACCGGGCAGCGCTCTTTTTAATTTCCGATGAGGTAAAGCCTTTAGTTTCCTATCTCACTGACGACAAGCAGATTCTCTGGGAGAGGTTGGAGAAAGGCTCCTTGAGTTTCCGTCCTACGAATCTCTTCCCGGGTATCTCTCAGGCATATAAAATTCTCCAGGAGTCCGGTTCACCAAATAGAGAGATTATCCTGATTACAGATTTGGGAATCAATGGATGGCAGGGAATTGACGGAAAGAGTATAAAAGAATTCGACCCGGAAGTGAAGTTTATTATTATCGATTTAAATAGGGAATTGCTTTCCAATGTCGCTGTAGCAAAAGTCGATTGTCGCCGACTGACTATGGGAGAGACCTCCCAGATATCGGCTAAGATAAGAAATTATTCTAAAGAAAAAATTTCCCGTCTATTTGTTTCAGTTTACCTGGAACCGCAAGGCAAGTTTCAAATTGACAGAGAAACTGGAGAGAAAGTAGGCCAGGGCTTTGTAGATTTAAAAGGGGGAAGAGAAGCCAGTAAAGATTTTTTCTACAATTTCCCTCGAGAAGGAACTTATCTGGGGAAAGTAGAGATTCAGGAAGACAGTCTCCCTTCTGACGATAGATTCTACTTTAAAGCAGAAGCATTAGAGAAAATTAAGGTGCTCCTGATTGATGGCCATCCGGGAATTTCCTCTTTTTCCAGTGAGACGTTCTATTTAACACTCAGCCTTTCACCGACCACCTCCGAAGTTTCCACTATACAGTCACCGTTAGTGGTGAAGGTGGTCACGCCGGATGGATTTCCCCAAGAGAAATTAGATGATTTTTCTGTAATCTTCCTGGCTAATGTGGGAAAAGTTACCAGTTCCTTAAGGGAGAGACTCACAAATTTTGTCCGGGAAGGAGGGGGAGTCGTCTTTTCCCTGGGTGATAACGTGAATGCCCAAGAATATAATCTTAATTTTGACAACCTCCTGCCAGCTGAGTTGGTGGAAGTTAAAGGAAAATCTAAAGGAGAAAGAGAATTCAAAGCGATTGATTTTCAAGACTTTACTCACCCAATCTTACAGGTTTTTGCCCAAGGGAAAGAGGGAGATTTAACCCGAACAAGATTCTACCAATACTTCGCCACTCAGGTTAAACCTTCAGCAAAGGTGGTTCTCGGTCTTGCAGATGGACTACCTTTACTTATCGAGGGAGAACTGCCGTATCCCGGGGCAGGGAAGGTGTTACTGTTCACCTCTACTTTAGACCGTGACTGGAATAACTTGCCCAGCAAGCCAGTCTTTTTACCTTTAATCCAACAGATGGTTCGCTACTTAGCTCTCTCTACTTTAAGGGAAGAACCTTGGGGAACTTTTCTTGTTGGCGAGGAAATAAGATATGAACTGGGCCCAGGAGAATTACCTCCATCTGTAGAAATAATCGGTCCTCGGGGAAAAAAGTTTTCAGTGATTCCCGTACAGAAGAGAGATTTCTCCGGTATAGAATTTGGCCCTGTGGAGATACCTGGTATCTATCAGCTCTCATACATAGCGGATGGAAAATGGAATAATAAATATCTACCGCTTAACCTCAATATAGAAAGCAATGAGTCTGACCTGGCCAAAATGGGAACCAGGGAAATAAGAAAACTTTTTCTCACCACACCTATTAAAATAATCGATGACTTAACTAATTTAGAGAAGGAGATTTTACAACTCCTCTACGGAAAGGAAATATCCAAAAATTTAATCTTTCTTTTAGTGGGATTCCTGTTTTTAGAGGTTTTTCTGGCAAATCCGCGGGGAAAGAGGTAATTTGTGATGGGACATGAGAAGTTTGGCTCGCTACTCGTCATAGGTATAGTTATTTGTAATTTGATTGCCAGTCCTCTTCCAGCCGAGCAGAGGGATAGGTTTGTGTTCAGCCAATTGCGGTATAAAGGAGGAGACTGGGATCCTTATCCTACAGCATATAAGGAGATTCTCCACTACCTGATGACAACTACCAGTGTGAAAGCTCAAAGAGCAAGAAGAGAGTTATCATTGAATGCTCCAGAACTTTTCTTTTCTCCTTTTCTGTATATGACCGGCCACGAGGAATTTCCTCCCTTCACTCGGCAAGAAATAGAGAACCTCAAGCGTTATTTATCCTGTGGAGGCCTACTGTTTATAGACGATGCTTCCGCAGGGAAAAATCTCGGCTTCGACAGAGCGGTGCATAGGGAACTGGAAAAACTTTTTCCCCATGGGAAGCTAAAAAGGATTCCCCCAGACCATGCTGTTTTTCGTTCATTCTATCTATCGCCCAGGGTTGTTGGCCGAAGGGTAGGAAATCCTTATCTGGAAGGCATCGATATTGATGGTCAAACAGTGGTAATCTACTCCCAGAATGACCTGGGAGGAGCCTGGGTTAGAGATAGATTAGGGAACTGGCTTTACGAATGTGTTCCCGGGGGAGAATTGCAAAGATTGGAAGCAATGAAACTCTTTTTAAACGTCATTATCTATTCTTTAACTGGCACATATAAGAAGGATACTATTCATCAACCCTATATTCAACAGAAACTCAAAACTCGCAAGACGGCACCATAAATGGTGCCCGGCCAAGGAGGAGGAAGGTTAACCGTGGGTACTCTCCATTTTTCTTTAGACCCTAACAGGTTGTGGTTGGTAATATCCACTATTCTCGTCTTAGTAGCTCTCTTATACTGGAATTTCAAATGGATAGGGAAAAGAAAAGGTCTATTTTTTATCCTGAGGCTATCAATCTATCTCCTTCTCATATTTCTTCTCTTTGAGCCAGTAAGAACTATAGAAGAGAAACCGGATGAAGAAGCAAGCGTCGCTTTTTTGATAGATACCTCAAGCAGCATGGGAGTGAAGGATCCTATTTCCCGGTTCTCTCTGGTCAAAGAATTTCTGAAAGGTCCTTTACTCGAAGGGTTAAAAGAGAAATATAATCTTCTCTTCTTTACTTTCGCCTCCACCTTCAGGCGAGCTACAGTAGAAGAAATCCTGCAGTCGATTCCTCAAGGAAAATCGACAGATATTGGACAGGCTTTGGATGGCTTAGAAGAAGAACTTCGTGGTCAGAGACTGGCGGGAATTTTCCTCCTTACAGACGGAGCTCATAATGTAGGAAGAGATCCCCGTCTGGTAACTGAAAGGATTCCTGCCTCTATCTTTTCCGTCGGTGTGGGGAATCCCCGAGAATTCAAGGATTTGCAAATTTCTGAAGTTCAAGTTAGCGATTTCGTTTTCAAGAATACTCCCACAGATATAGGGGTGAACATAAGAAGTTATGGATTTGAAAATAAGGAGATATCGGTTATTTTGAAGAAAGAGACGGAAATACTCCAGACAAAGAAAGTTCGCATGCCCGAAGACGGGAAAGAGGTCTCTTTGAGTTTGCGATTCACTCCCCGCTCGACAGGCTCTTTTAACTATAAAGTTTCCGTTCCCTCTTACAGGGGTGAGATCTCCTTTGCCAATAACAGAAAAGATTTCACTCTCCAGGTACTGCGGGATAAAATTAGAATTCTCTACATCTGTGGACAGCCAAGCTGGGAATATAAATTTTTAAGGACTGCTTTGAAGAGCAACCCCAGCATAGAACTTGTCTCTTTTATAATCCTGCGTAATCCTGAAAATATCTCTATAGTGCCGGAAAATCAGCTTTCCTTGATTCCCTTTCCTACGACAGAAATATTTACTAAACAGATATTCAACTTCGATTTACTTATATTTGAAAATTTTACCTATACCCGTTTCGGGATTCCCAAAAAGTACCTGGAGAACATTCGAAAATTCGTTATGGAAACAGGGGGAAGCTTTCTGATGATAGGTGGGGATAACTCCTTTGCCCGGGGGAGATATAAAGGGACGCCAGTTGAAGAGATATTGCCGGTGGAAATGGAGGAGGTAAAAGGAAACATTATAGAGGGTAAATTCAAAATGTTAACCAGAGAAACCAGGCATCCAATTCTGAGATTATCCGATAACCCGGGAGAGAATAGCCAGATATGGGCAAGGATGCCGGAGTTGGATGGTTGCAATCGTCTGTTAAAAGCAAAGCCTGATGCCATTGTTTTAGGAGTCCATCCTTTAATTAAGAATAAGTACGGAAATCTGGTAATACTTGCTGTTTGGGAAAAAGGTAAAGGGAGGGTAATGAGTGTGGCTTCCAATAGTACCTGGAGATGGAGCTTTCAGGCTCGGGGAAGAGGCGGCACAGGTGCCTATTATGAACGGTTCTGGCATCAAGCTGTTCACTGGCTGGTGAAATCTCCCCAACTAAAACTCGTCCATCTAAATACAGACAAGAAAACCTATGCAAAAGGGGAAGAGATTCTTTTATCTATCAGGGTGTTTAACAAATACTATAGGCCCAGTGAACATGCCCGGGTGTATGTAGAATTGGTAGACCCCTCAGGAAAGAGGATTGATTTAGGAAGCATCTCACCAACAGATAGACGTGGGGAATATGGAACTAATTATTTAGCCGAGCGAGAAGGAAAATATACATTTACTGCTACAGCCTGGGAAGGCTCGAAAGTTCTCGGCAGAGACACTGCTTTCTGTAAAGTGGCCATTCCTTCTGTGGAGTGGGAAAATGCTCAACTGAACGAGCCACTTTTGAGAGAACTCTCAGATTTAACTAAGGGAAAATATTTCCATATTAGTGGTATTGAATCGGAAAAGATAGTTTTACCTGAAGTAAAAAAGGTTGCTCCTGTAGTGAAGAGAGTAGTAGCTGTGTGGAACAATCCTTTTATCTTTCTTCTTCTGTGTATATTGTTAGGTGTAGAATGGTATATTCGCCGGAGAAGTGGAATGCTGTAAGAGGGAAAAATGATCGATGCCTATTTCCAATTGATTAGAATAATTGGCAAGGTCAAAAGATGGATAAGAATCAAAGGTTTAATTGAGGGAATTCTTTTGTCCTTTTCCATTCTTCTGGGATTGGTAATAGTTTTTAGCATTTTAGACTATTCAATTTCGTTTAATTCCACGGTGCGCCTCTATTTTCTTATAGGTCTTATTCTTTCTATTGTTATTCTCTTAATAAAATTTATTGTTATTCCTTTACTTTCCCCTTTAACCGAGAATAAGATTGCCCTCAAAATTCAGAAAAGGTACCCCGCCTTAAGAGACGATTTAATAAATTCTATACAGCTCTTTCCCATAGCAAGCTTGAGAGATGAAGTCTATGTATCTAAAGCACTGATTGGTGAACTTATTAGAAGGACTTCCCAAAAGGCGAAAATCGTTAACACTTTTGAGGTAGAAGATATAAAGCGTCTTAAGAAATTTTTCTTTATAAGTCTTTCAGTTTCTCTCATCTTCTCTTTTCTTCTTTTCTTTCCACCGCGTATTCTTCCCTTTTCACTTCCCCGGCTTTTGAGGCCCTTAGATTATGAACAGGTGAATCGGTTGCTGCAGGTTACTCCAGGGAACGTAGAAGTGTTACACGGCGAAAGTCAGAAGATTGGAGTGGAGATTTTCCAGAGAGGGAGAACTCCTTACTTAATCTATAAGATTTCCGGAGGCAACTGGCAAAGAGCCAAAATGCTTAGAGAATCCTACTCAGAAGGAGAAGCTCTTAAGTTCTCCTATAAATTCTCGAAGATTACTCAACCAATCGATTATTTTATTAAGTGGAAAGATTTGCGCACTCAAGCTTACTCTATCAGTGTAGTCATCCTTCCGGAAGTGGGAGACGTTTCTGTCAAATACATCTATCCTTCCTATACAGGATTGCCTGAGTTGAAGATGGAGAAGACCAGCGGGAACCTTGAGGCACTACTGGGAACTCAAGTGCAAATGACTTTGAAGGCTAATAAGCCCATAAGGAAAGGATTCCTTCTAACCGATGATGGAAAGAGACTACCCCTCAAAATTGAGAAAGATTTGTACTTGGAAGGGGGTTTAGTTCTCACTGGCGAGAGAGTTTACTGGGTGGAAGTGGAAGACACTCAGGGTTATACGAATCCCAGTCCAATCAAGCACTACATAAAGACGCTTCTCGACAATCCCCCTCAGATAAAGATTATTGCTCCTGGTTGCGATTTGACAGTTTCAGAGAAGAGCAAAGTTGAGCTTGCTTATGAGGCGAGCGATGACTTCGGACTAAGCCAGATAGACCTTGTATACCAGAAGTTAACAGGTGAAACTTACGATTCCATGAAGCCCGGGAGAATAAGGATTGAGCGATTCCAACCCTCGGTAGGTCAGAAACTACTCGATTACCAGTGGGAGATGGAAAAGCTCGACTTGCATCCTGGTGAGCTAATCAGTTATTATTTAGAAGCCTGGGACAACGATACTATATCCGGGCCAAAAAGCAGCCTTTCCCAAACTTACTATCTGGAGGTATTTAGCTACCTTAAGGAACACGAAGATATTGAACAGATGGAACACCATTTCAGAGAAGAGATATTGCGTATTCTGGGAGACCAGATTGTAGCAAAAAGTAAAGTAGAAGATTGGAGCGAAACACAAGGCGTGGAAGAGTTAAAAAGCATCCACGCCGACCAGGGAAGAATTGAAAAGTTAACCGAAGACTTGCTCAATTATTTGAAAGAACTTCTTCCGCGCATGGAGGCAGACCCTCTGGGTAATTTTCAAGTATATTCAGAATATAAAAACATGAAAGGAAATCTTCAGTACCTGAAAGATGAAAAGATGGCAGAGGTTTTATCTACAATTTCTGAAGCAGTGAAAGCAACGAGCGCCGATAGAAAAGAATATATGGAAAAGGTAAAGAATAATCAAGAAGAGATTATTTCCGAACTGGAAAAGATGTCTCTTTTAGCTCAGGACCTTCTCCAGGATGAGAAAATGCGCGATGTACTGGGGACAGCCCAGGAGTTGTTAAACAGCCAAACAGACCTCACTCAAAAGTTGGAAGAGATGGGAAAAGAAATAGATAAACATAAATTGGAGGAACTTAAAAAGAGCCTGGCGGAAATCTCAAAACTTATGGCCAAGCTGGCAAAAAGCCTTTCCCAGTTACCGCAAACTTTACCAGAAGAATTCATCAATCAAGATGCAATCAAGAGTCTCGAGTTAGGAGAAATGTCCAGTGATATAGAAAAGATGGCTGATAAAATCCTTAAGGGAGACCTGGAAGCTGCGTTGAATATAGCTAAGAACTTACTTAGAACACTTTCCTCAACAATGGCCATCCTGCAAGCTGCTGCCAGTCAGGTCCCATCTTTTGGTGCGTCATCCCAACTATCTCAAAAGGCAAATGAGTATTCCCGGGAGTTGGAAAGATTAATTGCCGAAGAAAAAGAATTGATTGACCGCACCAACCAACTCGACAAGAAACGGCTGGAAGCTTTGTTTAAGAAGCAAGAGTCCCTGTTAAAGAAATTAGCTAAGTTACAAGAGGAGGTAATAAAAAAGACGAAAAAATTACAGGAAAACCTAAAAGGGAAATTGAATTATATAAAGGCATATCCTGCTCTCTACCAGAATCTGTCCGTAGTGTTGAAGAGGATGGAGGAAGTTCTCAGTGAGCTATCTGGAGAGACTCCTCGCCGGGCAAGAGAGTTATTGAAAAAGTCTATCAAACGCCTAAATAGTATGTTGGGGCTTGTAGATAAATTCATCCTTAAGATTGAGAAGGAGAAAGAAAAAATTTCAGATGAGCTGTCTAAATTATCTAAGGAAAAAGAAAAAGAGAAAGAGAAAGAGTTGACTCCTCAAGAGAAGAGCCTTCTATCCTTGAGGGAGAATTGGGAAGGGAAGGAGAGAGATATTTCTGAGACTAGAGAGAAGATTGTGGAGCTGCGAGAGAAAGAAGAGGAGATTGCAAAATTATTAGAATTTAAAGAAGAAATCGAAGTGTTTAAAAAAGAAGATATCCTGGAACTTGAGAGGCTGACCAAAAAACAGAAGGAGCTGGAGAGCCGCACTGGAAAACTGAAGCAGAAGTTAGAGGAACTTTCCGGCAAGACTTCTGCCATTGGCCCAGAAATTATCTCTAATATGGAGAAAGCTTCTTTGGCAATGGATGAAGCATCTGGAGAATTAGAGGAGAAGAAGACCGAGCCTGCCTTAGAAAAGGAGAGAGAAGCTCTTTACTATCTGGCTCAGGGGAAGGAAGGCCTTGCTTCTGCTTCTAAAAAATTGATGGAACTGGCAAAGAAAGGAGGGAAACCCCTGGTGGGCTTCCTTCAGCCAAGAGGAGGGACGCTTCCTGGAGGGAGGATGGGATTCAGGGAAGGCTATGTAAAGATTCCAGAAGCTCACGAGTACCAACCACCCAAGGAATTCCGCCAGGAACTTCTGGAAGCTCTCAAAGAGAAATATCCAGAAATCTATAAAGAACTGATTAAACAGTACTACCGGCGCCTCACAGAGTAAAAGGAGTAGCTCCGATTCATCGGAGCGTTAAGAAAGGAGGATGTTTAAATGGCATGGGAAGTGAAGAAATTTATCGAAGAGAAACTCTCAGAGATAAAAAAGATTGTAAGAGATAAGAATGCCGTAGTGGCTACTTCAGGAGGAGTGGATAGCGTAGCCTGTGCATTTCTGGCACATAAAGCGCTGGGAGAAAAATTAACTATTGTTTTTATTGACGACGGGCTGATGAGAGAAGGCGAGCCTACTAAAGTGTCTGAGGAGTTAGGAAATTTAGGTGTAGAAGTTAAAATAGTCGATGCCAGAGATGAATTCTTCAAAGCGCTTAAAGGAATCGAGGACCCTGAAGAGAAGAGGAAAAAGTTCAGAGATACTTTTTATAGAACACTGGGAAAGGCGGTAAAGGAGAATGGAGCTTCTTACCTCATTCAAGGCACGATAGCTGCGGACGTCTCAGAAACTAAAAGAGGTATTAAGACTCAGCATAACGTTCTGGAACAGATAGGAATCGATCCCACAGATTATGGATTTCAGGTTATCGAACCTCTGAGAGAAATCTATAAACCCGAGGTAAGGGATGTGGCCAGAGAATTAGGGTTGCCGGAAGAAATTCACCAGAGAATGCCGTTTCCTGGACCTGGTTTAGCTACGAGAATCATAGGAGAAGTTAATCCTCAGAGGGTAGAGATGGTCAGGAAAGCAACCAGGATCGTAGAAGAAGAAATAAAAGAGTTAAAACCCTTCCAGGCACTTGCGGTTCTCATGAAAGATAAAGCCACAGGAATGGTTGGGGGGAAGAGAGTCTTTGGTAACATAATAGTGGTCAGAAGTGTTGAGTCTAAGAATGCAATGACTGCTTCTGTGAGTAGAATCCCCTGGGAAATTCTGGAGAAAATTCAACAGAGGATTACTGAAGAGATACCTTCGGTGACCAAAGTCCTCTTCGATATTACTCCCAAGCCTCCCAGTACAATAGAGTATATTTGAGGAGTGAAAACGTCGGCAATTTCAAAAATAACTGTGGCATAAACATTAATATGATGAAATTAATGATTTCTATTTTTTTATTAATCTTTCCTACTCTACTTTATGGTGGGGATATAATCGTTGATGGTGAAAAATACTTAAGTCAATGGAATGTGGAAAAAGCTGTGGAACTTGCTCACAAGGCAGTATTGGAGCAACCGGAGAAGGCCGACTCCTACAGATTACTCGGATTATCCTATTTTTATCAGGGAAATTATAATAAAGCATTAGAGTATCTGCAAACTGCATCCCTCATGGAACCAAGGAATGAACAGCGAAAGAGACTCCTCTCCTTTGTTGAGGGTACTAAGGAAATTACAGGAGAATTTAGTAATTATTCAAGTGAACATTTTATACTTCGCCTGGCCGATAGAGATAATCTTCTCGTCGACTATGCCCTCCATGCTCTGGAGAAAGCATATCAAGAAATACAAGGTGACCTGAATTATTTTCCAGAAGAGAAAGTTCTGGTGGAAATATATCCTACAACTGAGGGATTCACCTACGCTTCCAGTCTCACCCCGAAGCAGATTGAAGTCTCCGGGGCAATTGGAATCTGTAAATTTAACCGAATTATGATTATTTCTCCTCGCTGCTTGGTATACGGTTATCGCTGGCTCGATGCTTTAGCTCACGAATTTATCCATTATCTTATTGCCAAAATAACGGGACTCAATATTCCTTTGTGGTTAAATGAGGGTCTTGCTAAGTATCATGAGACAAAGTGGAGAATTAAACAACCGAACTATTTAATTCCCCTTTACAAAAATGCCCTTTTGGGAGCATCGAAAGAGGGAAAATGGATCGATTTCTGGAAGATGAAGAGAGGCATGCCCAGTCTGGAAAGCCGGCAGGAAGTAATCCTGGCTTTTGCCGAAGTTTCCCTGGCAGTAGATTACCTACGCCAGCATCATGGAAGGAAGAAGTTAATCCATTTTCTCCAGGAACTTGGCAGAACTGCCTGGAAAGGAAGAGAAGAAAAGTTTGAGAAAGTGGAGAAACATTGGGACGAACTTTTCCGCCAATTCTTCGGGATAGACCAGAAAAAGTTTCAGAGCGTTTTGAGAGAGTTTCTAAAAGAAATGAAACTGGAAGAGACTCCAGGAATAGCATTAGATAGCTTTAAGTTAAGAGAAGAGGGAGAGGAAGTGGATGAACTGGAAGAGTATGTAGGAGTAGGAGCCCGTGGGCATGTGCGGCTGGGAGATATGTATCGTCAGAGAGGAAGGTCTAAGGTTGCTCTTATTCAATATGAGAAAGGTTTGAGAAAAGAACCCAATAATCATGTAATTCTCAATAAGATAGGTAAAACTTGCAGCGCAATGGGAAAATTTAAAGAAGCAGAAGAATCATTTAAAAAATCCTTGGAGGTTAACCCTAACTACGGACCAACCTATACCAACCTAGCTACTCTCTACTTTTTTTGGGAGAAGTTAACACTGGCACTGAAAAATTATAAGGAATCTAATCAGATTAATCCTTTCAATCCTCTTATTCATAAGTATATGGGTTTTATCTACTACAGACTCGGAGAGGAAGCAAAGGCGGAGAGAGAATGGACGATTGCCCGCAGGCTTCTTCCCGGCGATATAGAGGTGGAGTCCTGGCTCTTAGAGATAGAAAGAAAGAAACCTTAACCATAAAGGAAAGAAAGATGTGGGAATTCTACTTGCCCACAAGAATAATTTTTGGCAGAGGGAGTTTGAATAGACTGGGCATAGAAGTTAAGTCTCTGGGAGAGCCTATTCTTCTTGTCACTGGAAAGAAGGCTCTTCGGGAGAGTGGTATCCTGGATAGGGTTAGTCGAATATTAAACAAGGAGAAAATCACCTCTGTCCTTTACGACCGGGTCTCTCCAGAACCTGATACTGAAGTAGTGGATAGGGGTGTAACCTTCGCTCGTCAGAATAGATGCAAAGTTGTAGTAGGGATTGGTGGTGGAAGCGCTATTGACGTAGCTAAAGCAATTGCCGGACTCGGGCTTGAGGAGAGTTTCGCTTCCATAGCCGAATATCTGGAAGGGAAAGGGACTAAAAGGATAAATTCATACGGTCTTCCTTTTATTGCCATTCCCACCACGGCTGGAACCGGAGCAGAGGTCGCCAGGAATGCTGTGATTATCAATAGGAATACGAGAAGTAAAAGGAGTTTTCGCAGTAACTATCTATTTGCCAGGATAGCCATTATCGATCCCACTTTGACCGTAGACCTTCCTCAAGAGATAACTGCCTCAACCGGAATAGATACTTTGACTCATCTCATCGAGGGATATGTTTCTCGAAAAGCGAATTTTCTAACGGATATTCTGGCAATTAAGGGTATTAGTCTGGTGGGAGAATCTCTAATTTCTGCATACAATAATGGTTCTGACTTGGAAGCAAGGGAGAAAATGTGCTTAGCCAGTCTTCTGGGCGGTGTTGTGCTCACAAATTCTGGTTTGGGTATTGCTCATGGAGTGTCCCCATTTTTGGGAGCATTACACGGAATTCCTCATGGTGTGGCAAACGGCATACTTCTTCCGCGGGCAATAGAATTTAATTTGTCCTCAAGCATTCAGAAATTCAAATCTGTTGCCTCTGCTCTGGGAGAGAAAATAGAGGGTCTAACAGAAAAAGAGGCTGCATGTAAGACTCTTTCTGCAGTGGAGAGGATAGTTAAGGAACTGGGAATTCCTCAAAGTTTAGGAGAATTTGGTGTGAAGTCAGAAGACCTGTCCGAGCTTGCTAAAAAATCTCTCACTTCCAACTCCACCAGAGGAAATCCTCGCGAAGTGAGTTATGAGGACCTCTTATTATTTTTAAAGAAGATAATGGAGTAGCAGACTTTAGTCTGCGTTTGGAGGAGTAGCTCCGATTCATCGGAGCGTTTAGTAGAGAGGAGAAAATATGGAAAGAGTTAATGAAAGTGAGAAAGAGTTCCGCTTTGGCGATGCGGGTCCCAAGTATCTTTTCAGAGGGCCCAGGATAGAGTGGGGAATTTTAGTCCTGAAACCCGGAGGGTCGTTAGGAGCCCACTACCATAAAGAAGTCGAAGAGACATTCTATTTCTTGGAGGGAAAAGCCAAATTAATGATCGATGGCACTGAATATCTGGGGGGAGCAGGCGATGCTTTCCGGCTGGAACCAGGAGAAAAACATGATATTTTGAACGACTCCCCATCTCCCATTCGTGCCATGTTCATCAAGTGCCCTTATAAACCTGAGGACAAAATCAAGCTTTGAAATAGAGAAAAGAACGGAGATAAAAAATGGTTCAGCGGGTAGCATTGACAAGATGTGAAAGTTACCAGCTCCCAGTTTTGGAGAATTCTTTAAAGAAATTATTAGGTTTACTTGGTGGAATTGGCGAGTTTGTCAAAAATGGAGATAGAGTTCTAATCAAGATAAATCTCCTTTCAGGCAGGCCTCCGGAAAAAGCAGTAACCACTCATCCCAGTCTAGTCGAGGCCGTGGTTAATTTAGTAAAAGAAGCTGGAGGAATCCCGGCAATTGGAGACAGTCCCGGGGAAATGGCAACTATTACAGGACTAGCCAGAGCATATCGAACTGCAGGATTCGAGGAAGTTAGCCGTAAGACGGGTGTTCCTCTTTTGTCTTTTGAGGATGATGTTATGGAAGTGGAGAATAGCCAAGGACATCTCTATAAAAAGTTTACAGTTACTAAACAGATAAAGGATTTTAACGTAATAATTTCTCTTCCCAAATTGAAGACTCACCCTTTAACTTACATTACCGCAGCGGTGAAGAATAACTTCGGTTTCATTCCCGGACTGAGAAAGACTGAGTTCCATTTGAAATTGCCTGACAGGGAGTTGCTTTCGGAGATGCTTGTTGACCTTTTAGATACTATAAAGATTGATCTGGTAATTTTGGATGGAATTGTGGCCATGGAGGGAAATGGCCCGGCTGGCGGTGTCCCTCGCAAGGTAGGAGCAATTCTTGCTAGCAGAAATCTTGTGGCTTTAGATTTTGTTGCCTGCCAACTCATCGGTTATAAAAATCCATTCGATATTCCTACTAACAGAATAGCTGTGGAAAGAAAATTTTTTCTTCCCGGAAATATGGAAATCTTAGGGGAAAGAATTGAAGATTTACAAGTAAAAGATTTCAAACGAATTCCCCAGGATGTTTCCCGGAAGATTCCCCTATTTCTTTCGAAGTGGCTAAAAAGCTTACTATCAGCAAAGCCCAAAATAATTGATGAGCTTTGTAACCGTTGCTTCCATTGCCTGGAAAACTGCCCGGTTAAATGTGTGGAAAAGAATAAAGACGGTAAACTTTCAATTCATTATTCAGATTGTATTAGATGCTTCTGTTGTCAAGAACTTTGTTTTCAAGGAGCCATAATAACAGAAAGACCCTGGTTGGTAAAATTATTTACTGCATAAGAAGATTGGTTTTGACTTTTTGGTTAAAATAGGTTAAATTAAAGTCCTCGTGTTCCCGATTGAAAATCGGGACAAAGGACGAAGTCCTACAAGCAATCTGACAGGGAATGGAGCGTATCTAAATGGATTTGATCGTGACTCATATTGGTGCAGATTTTGATGCTTTGGCTTCGCTTGTAGCAGCAAAAAAAATATATCCTAAGGCTTTAGCTGTCTTAGCCGGCTCACCTGATAAGGACGTAAGAGAATATTTATATAAGAAACCACATTTGATAGACCTGAAGAAAGAGAAAGAGGTCGATTTTAAAAAAGTCAAAAGATTAATAGTTGTAGATACACGCCTTGCTAAAAGAATCGGAGAAGCAAAAGAGGCCCTTAATAATCGCGGATTAATCCTTCACTTCTACGACCACCATCCCCGCACTAAGGGCGATCTCGTTGGAGCAGTGGACATAGGAGGACGCTATGGAGCTACTGCCACTATTCTGGTAGAACTCATAAAGAAGAAAAGAATCAAGATTTCTACAGAAGAGGCAACCCTTCTTGCTCTGGGAATTTACGAGGATACAGGGTCTTTTACATTTCCTTCCACTACCCCGGCAGATTTAAAAGCAGCCTCTTATCTAATAACTAAAGGAGCAAATTTGAACATGGTTTCTGACTTTATACGCAGGGAATTAACTAAAAACCAGGTTAAATTATTAAATAAACTTCTTCGATTGGAAAAGAGAATTAAGATTAATGGAATAGAAATCGCCATTATTAAGTTGAAGTCTTCAGGCTATATCACTGATCTGGTGGCAACTGTTCATAGGTTACGCGATATCGAAAATCTGGAGACTATTTTCGTGTTATTGGAGACGAAAGAGAGAATTCGCATAGTTGCCCGTAGTAGAATTAAGGCTGTAAATGTAGGTAAAATTACTCAGGCTTTTGGAGGAGGTGGCCATGCCACTGCAGCTTCGGCCACAATAAGAGGAATGGAACTTCGAGAGGTAGAGAAAAAATTGATAGAAGTCCTGAAGAGCAAAGTTACCCCCGAAATCGCACCTGATGAGAGCCTCCTGTTTAAAAAGAATGTAGGGTCACTTTTAAACAGAAATCTTCCTTCCAAAATAACGAGTTTACTGGCAGAAGCGGGTAGAATAGCTGAGGAGAAAAATTTCAGAGTCTATCTGGTTGGTGGTTTCGTGCGAGACCTTCTACTTGGTGTAGAAAACTTTGATGTAGATTTAGTTGTTGAGGGAGACGGTATATCCTTTGCTCGATATCTGGTCAGGAGGGCAGGAGGCAAGGTTACTGCCCACAAGAGGTTTGGCACCGCAGTGGCTACTTTGCCCGGCGGAATTAAGGTAGATATTGTCACTGCAAGAAAGGAGTTTTACGAATTTCCCGCTGCCTTGCCTACTGTAAAGGAGGGTTCACTGAGAGAAGATTTGTATCGTCGAGACTTTACCATTAATGCTATGGCTGTGAGATTAAATCCTAAGCATTACGGAGAATTGGTTGACTTCTTCGGTGGATGGAAAGATTTGAAAGAGAGAATAGTTAAGGTTTTACATAACGAGAGCTTTATCGAAGATCCCACTCGTATCTTTCGAGCAATTCGTTTCCAAGGGAGATATGGCTTTTCCATGGATAGAAATACTGAGCGATTGGTGAAGGATGCGCTAAGACTGAAAATTTTTAGACGGTTAAGTAAACAAAGACTGAGAGAAGAAATCATCGCCATCCTAAGCGAGCCCCAACCCAAGAACGCAATTTTGAGGTTGGATAAATTCAGGATTCTTAAGTTAATCCATCCCAAAATTAGATTGAGTCAAGAGATAAAAAAAGATTTGCAAATAGTTAAAACTATCTTTTCCAGATTCGCCTCTCTTCTTAAGGAAGAGGACGGAAAACGTTGGATAGTCCATTTTCTAATCCTGGTGCAAAAATTAAGTATCTTAGAAGTGAAAAATCTCTGTAATAATTTTAGACTCTCCAGGGAACAGAGCAGGAAGATAGTCAAGGGAAAAGAGAATCTACGAGAAATAATAAAAAAGCTCAAAGAATCAGAATTAAAGCCGAGCTTCCTCTATCGAACGTTGCAAGGATTACCCGTGGAAGCGCTTCTATTTATTGTTTTAAAAGTGAGGAACAGATTAATTGAAAAGAGAGTCTATCAGTATCTCACCAAAATGCGCAAGGTGAGGATTCGTACTACAGGTGATAAACTTAAAAAGATGGGGTATAAACAAGGTCCCCTGTTTAAGAAGATATTGCAGGAATTGCTCTGGGCCAAACTTGATGGAATTGTGAAAAGCCCATCTTCTGAGACGAAGTTTGTGTTTGACAATTTCCCAAAAGATTGATAAAATTAAAGTTTTAAAGAGTGCCCCGATACTTATCGGGGTCGCCCTTTCCCGATTCCGTCCCGGTCTCGGGACGGAGCAGGGTGACGAAAAATGGTACTCTAAAGAGTGCCCGACCAAATGGTGCCCGATCAAACGGAGGTGTGAGTGAGTGGAGTTTAACTCACCGATGGGAGCATGCTTACGCTTTATCAGATAGTGAGGAATCCTTTTCTTGTTTTCCGAATGATTTCTCTACCTGTAGCTCTGGTTATTTTCTTTTTTGCACTTGTTATCCATGAATGTGCCCATGCGTGGATGGCTTCTCGATGTGGAGACAATACCGCAAGATATGCGGGAAGAATAACGTTAAATCCTCTACCACATATCGACCCCATAGGAACGATAATATTTCCTCTCCTTTTAATTCTTTCTCGTTCCCCATTCATTATCGGTTGGGCTAAACCTGTTCCCATCAATCCTCTCAATTTCAATGATCCGCGAGTGGATTTGGTGAGAGTGGGAGCTTCTGGTCCTCTCTCCAATATAGGGTTGGCAATTGTCTCTTCCTTCCTGGTGTGGATATTCACCTACTTGCCTATAGGAGAGATAAAAAATTCCTTAATAATAGTTTTCCTGTTCAGTGTTCTGATTAATCTTTTGCTTGCAGTGTTCAATCTCATTCCCATTCCCCCACTGGATGGTTCGCAAATTCTTTCAGGATTATTGCCAGACCATTTAGTTAAGAGATATGAGATGATTACTCCTTACGGTTTTATTATTTTATTCTTCCTCCTGTTGACAGGTTTACTCTGGACGATAATTCTACCTGTCGTTCAGCTTCTTTATAGGATACTCTTTTTGTGGGTAGGAAGGGGATTTTAGAAATGGCCAAGAAAAGAATTTTAAGTGGAATGCGTCCCAGCGGAAAGTTGCACGTGGGACATCTTGTGGGAGCACTTGCCAATTGGGCAGCTTTACAGGATGAATACGAATGTTTCTACATGGTAGCAGACTGGCATGCTCTGACAACAGAATACGAAAACCCTTCAGGGATTAAAACCAATATTAAAGAAATGGTTATTGATTGGATATCCGCGGGTCTCGATCCTAAAAAGTGTACCATGTTTGTGCAGTCCCAGGTTCTGGAACATGCGGAACTACATCTTCTACTCTCTATGTTTATTCCTTTAAGTTGGTTGGAAAGGTGTCCCACTTACAAGCAGCAACAACAGGAACTGAAAGACAAGAACCTTTCTACTTATGGGTTTTTGGGTTATCCTGTTCTGCAGGCAGCAGACATTTTGGTCTACAAAGCAGAGGCTGTGCCTGTGGGTGAGGACCAACTTCCCCATCTGGAACTGTGCCGGGAGATTGCTCGGCGTTTCAATTTCTTATATAAGAGCGTTTTTCCCGAGCCACAAGCTCTTCTGACCAGAGCACCAAAACTTTTAGGAGCCGATGGCCGGAAGATGAGTAAGAGTTACAACAACTGCGTTTTCCTGTCGGATCCTCCGCAGGTTATTCGAGAAAAAGTAAGCTTTATGATTACTGACCCCAGCCGGATTAGAGCCAACGATCCTGGACATCCCGATGTGTGCACAGTATACGGACTGCATAAGATTTTTACTTCTCCGAAAGTAGATTCAATAACTGCTGATTGTAAAAGCGGGAAAATAGGTTGTGTAGCATGTAAGAAAATTTTGAGCGAATCTCTAATAGAAAGATTAAAACCGATTCAGGCAAAGAGGAAAGATTTGGAAGCGAATCCAAAGGAGGTCGCCAGGATCCTCAAACAGGGGCGTCTCAGTGCTCAAAAAATTACTCAGGAGACCCTTAAGGAAGTGAGAAAGGCGATTGGATTATAAAAAGGAGGAGGGATGGATTACAGGGTGAGATTGGAGGTATTTGAAGGTCCGCTCGATTTATTGTTACATTTGATTAAGAAAAACGAGCTGGATATCTTCAATATTCCCATAGCAGAGATTACAGCCGACTATTTGAACTACATAAAATTCTTCAGGAAGCTAAACCTGAATTTTGCAGGAGAGTTTCTGGTAATGGCTTCTACCTTAATTCACATAAAATCGAGAACGTTACTTCCCTCCATGGAAACAGCTGAAGAGGAAGAGCCCGAGGATCCCCGGGCGGAATTGGCAGCCAGACTTATGGAGTATGAGAAATTTAAAGAAGCAGCCAGTATATTGAAGGAGAGGGAGATAAT
>JABUBN010000050.1_pt1 | contig 29881 bp, 29 predicted proteins | sample 7240341 | NCBI WGS metagenome assembly JABUBN01 (sample SAMN07256345, study PRJNA390944) | subsurface metagenome | isolation source: Methane hydrate marine sediment | place: Pacific Ocean: Eastern North Pacific, ODP site | reverse complement strand
ACCATCTTTGGATAAATTTTCCAAAGGGTCTCTTTCCCAGAATGTATTATCCTCTTCAATATAATCAAATATTTCCGGTTCTAAAACAAAAAAACCGCCATTAATCCATGAACCATCTCCTGCTGGTTTTTCTGTAAATTTAATCACTTTACCTGAATTATCTTCTAAAGATAAAGCACCGAATTTACCCAAAGGTTGTATAGCAGTAAGCGTAGCATATTTATGATTCTTCTTGTGAAAATCGACCAATTTTTCAATATTTACATCACTTACCCCGTCTCCATAAGTTAACATAAAAGTTTTGTTACCAATGTATTTCTTAATTCTTTTTATTCTTCCGCCTGTCATTGTATTTAAACCTGTATCTACTAAAGTTACCTTCCAATCTTCCGAGTTTGAGCGTTGAAGAATCATTTCCCCTGTCTTTAAATTAAAAGTAACATCACTCATGTGAAGGAAGAAATTTGAAAAATATTCTTTAATTAAATAACCCTTATAACCTAAACAAACAATAAAATCGTTATAACCGTAAGAAGAATAAATCTTCATAATGTGCCAAATAATAGGATGTCCGCCTATTTCTACTATAGGTTTAGGTATAATATCAGTTTCCTCGCTAAGTCTAGTTCCTAAACCTCCAGCAAGAATAACTACTTTCATTTTAATTCCTCCTGTAATTACTAAAATTTATGCTTGTATATTGTATTATCTTTAATTAATTAATTGCATTAATTCAAATTTCAAATATTTTCTCTTATTTATTTAAATTTTTCAGTTCATTAATTTTATTCATTTTTATCTCCAGATATAATTTCACTGATTAGGGTATCTGCAAAACACTCCGCGCTAAATGGATATATTTTATCGCTTTTAATAAAACTCTTTATAGCATACAGATAACCTATATATTCTTTACCAGGCATATCCTTAAGATAACCATAAAGCTCCTCGTAAGTCCTAAACTTTCTTCTATCTATAAATATATTTATGGGTATATGTTCGGTTACATTTGGTGCGCCCCAGTAAACAGGCACACAGCCCGCAAAGAAACAATCAAATATCCTATCGGTGATATAACCGGGGATATCCCTTGCATTTTCATAGCAAATGGCAAATTTGTATTTTTGCAGCACTTCCCTTTTTAATTTAATTGGCCCTTTATAGGAAGGATATTTTGGTTTTAAAAGCTTTCTCAAACTGTCATACGGCCTTTCAAGTTTTAGTTTCTTTGTTAAAAATTCAAATTTATTTAGCATTGATAAAGCACCTTTGAATTTATATTTATCCCAACCTATGCCATATAAATCAAAATCTTCTGGATGATTCTGCTCAAACCATCGAATTGCTTTTAACCTTTCGGTGTAAAGTTCCAGTGGATGTTTTTTAAATTTATGTGATGTTACCATAGCACAGAGTTTTTCTTTTTTGCTCAGGTCCCAATCCAAGTGAGTAGGTATTTTATGAGAATAATTTACCTTTATATACTTTTTACCATCTACTAAATTATCATCCCAAGTAAAGATTTTCTTGAAAAAATTATGTTTATTTATACTCCAATTGTCGGGCCGGAGGATCTTAGATTCAAACATTAAGAGATAATTATTTTTGCCATGCATAATATCTTTAATTTTAGGCATTTCATTGTAAATAATAAATCGGGATTCCTGAGGTGAGTTAATATCCTGTGTACTTAAATCAATTCCCTTTTCTCTAAATCTTTCTTTAAGCACATAAAGTGCATATAAGCAATCATCTCTGTTAGAGATCTCGTCTGACATATCGAACTGCCTGTTGTTTAAATAAAAAGAACTGGTGAAAAAGGTTGCCTTAATCATAATCAACTCCTATTTTTCTGAAGATATCTTTAAATCTATTTAAATATGTGTATTCTGAATTTATTGCTCTGTTATATCCATTAATCATTATTTCTCTTCTTTTTTCTTCATTACTTAAATAATAATCTATTTGAAGCGCCAAATTTTCCATAGATGAATATGCAGCCACTTCCCTGCCAATTTCAAAATAATCCTCGAAAAAAGGGACATAATTTGTTAATTGAAATCCACCAAACGCTGATATCTCAAAGTTCCTTGAAGTGACTAGTAGCTCAATTCTTTTCTTACTTTTCACAAACTCACGCAAACTCATAACAGACGAAAAAATATAGCGAACATCGTAATAAACACTATCTGAGATGTTCAAATTTATCTTTGATGTTTTAAAAATCTCAGCCATCTCTTCAAAAGAAACACGCCCATTTTTCCAACCTGCTCCAAAATATTCAACCTTTATCCCTCTTTTCAATAACTCTTTAATAATCCACTGTCTGTAACCTTTACGACCACCCACAAATGAAACGTCATATTTATACTTTATTGCCTCAAAATCAATATTCTCAGCAAATCCGAAGGATGCCCACTGGCTGAATATTACATTCTTATAGCCTATCTTCCTGTATTTACTCAGTGCAAATTTGTCTGTGGTAACAGAATATGTAAAATGAGGTGCATAATATCGTGTAAAATTTTCAAATCGCCACTGGTCATCGCAAAACCAGTTTATAGTAATATATTTGCTTTTCAGATAATCGAATGTTTCAAAAGAGAACTCGTCTTTCATTAAGATGAAAAACACAATATCCGGGTTGATATCATCAATAAATTTAACAACTCGTTTTTGTAGTTCCTCCTTTTTATTTTTAGTTTTATACTCGTCGTACCAAAAGGGATAAACTTCACTTGTTATTTGTTTTAGAGCACTATAAAACCCCTTATATTCTAAGGAATCACCTCTAGATTTAATGCCGTAATCATAACGTAGAAATACTGGTACTATTTTCATTTGTATTTCCCCTCTTTTTCTTCTTTTTGCTTATCCGAAATTATCGGAGTTTGTAATCCTATTCCTTCTTCTTTCATAATTTCTAAACCATTTTTAATGTTATATTTACTAAAATCCAATTCATTTTTTATTTTATTCAAATCCAGGCAATTGTTTTTTGGTTTTACGGTATTACTATTTAACGCTTCCGAAGAAATTGGTTTAATTATTGCTTCATCAAACCGAAATGTTTCCTTTATCCTTTTAACAAATTCGTATTTACTTAAGCACTCTCCTTCGCCAACATGATAAATACCACTTTTATCTTTTTCTAATAACTTTACCAAGATATCTACGAAATTTTCTACATGGATTGGAGTTACAAATTGGTCATAACTAATTTGGATTTCACGCCCACTCTTAAGGTTCTCTATTACCCATGTTACGAAATTATCACTTCCACGAAACCAACCATAGATATAACTTGCTCTAATAATTAACCAGTTATTTAAATTATCTTTTATGATTTTTTCTGCCATTACTTTCTGTTTGCCATAGGTGTTCAAAGGATTGAGTTCATCATCTTCACTATATTTTCCTTTAGTTCCGTCAAATACCAGACTTGAAGAAATAAAAACCATCTTTACATTTATAGTCTTACACGCGTTCACAATATTTTTTGTTCCTTCAACATTTACTTTGTATGCCTCATCGGGATTCTTTTCACAGTATCCTGTATTTCTTTTAGCAGCAGCATTAATTACTATGTCAGGTTGGATTTCTTTCATAAGTTCATTAACTCGGTTTGCATCTCTAACATCCAGTTGATAAAATTTAGCACCTTCAAGATTAATTATAGTAGTATTATACGTAGCATACACCTTTGCAATATCTTTAGTTTTCTTTATCAGAATTCTCCCTACTAATCCAGAACCACCAATTACAAGAATATTAGTCATATTTTTTCCTTATCATTTTCTTTTATCAGTTATTTTTTTGAACAAGTAAGGGATTATTGCCATTATCTTATCTATAACTGGAAAGGTTTTTGCAATTCTGTTTCTGAGGGATAACTCATAATACGAGATCTTCTCTAACCATCCCTTTCTGTCGTTTTTAATATATTTGAAGGCAAATGCCTCTCTACCTTCATACCCAGTCCCAAAGATTAAACCATCTCTGATTTTCGATTTATCAATTCTACTGACAGCCCGTTCAACTGACTTGGCACCATAATCGTGAAAAACAACGGTTGCTCCTTCAGTTAAATACTTCGAATAAAGGAAATAATCTGTGTAGGCACCCCACTCCGAATGATCGCCATCAATGAACAAGAGACCAATCTTCAAGTTTTTTTTGGCCACAAAGCCAGCTATGCTTGTGTGTGCGTAAGCCCTATGGGGAACGACCAAAGTTTCAAGTCCTGCCTCTTTTATATTTTGCAAAAATTGGCCAAATGTATTTCTGTTGATTCTCAATTTATCTTGATATGTCTTTCTGGAAGCCATTGAAGATGGTGGCAAGCCCCACGGATCGATCGAGTGGACTGTTACACCATTTCCTGCCAACGACCCAAAACCTAAAAAACTGTTGTATATCCTATAAATGCACCGATCTCAACAATCACATCTTTGCCTGTTACTAATTTAGCAGAATTATACAAGAACTTTACAACGGATTCGCTCACACTAACCTCTTTCGATCTAAAGTTATTAGTTGCATTAAGTCCCTCTTTAAATGTGTAGGTCATAATCATTCTACCCCTATTCAAAAATTCTTTTCCTCTCTTTTTCAGCTCCAGTAAATGGACCAATCTTCACTTCTGAGTATTTTGTATTATCCTTTAACACTCCAGCACCATGTGCAACACCACATTCACCTTTATTAAGAAGAATTATTGTATCCACGCTCTCCAAATCTACGGATTTGAAAATCTCCTTGTTCTCAGTATAAAAAGAAAATCGTAGAGAACCTTCTTTGGCAATGATATCGGCATATTCCGTACAAACTATCATTTTACTTCCTATCGTATTCCTTTATGGTTTTGATAATTTTCTCCACTTGTGCATCCGTCAAGTCCGCATGGATGGGAATGAGAATTACATCTTTATCCGCCCTTTCGGTAACTGGCAAGTTTTGTTTCCCGCCAAAAATAGAATATCTATCATTTCTTCGATTGTTAACACGCGCTTCTATTCCATGCTGCTGTATATACTTTGCAAATTCTAAACGATTTTCTACGTGTACAGGAAATATCTGATAATTGGGTGTTTTTTCTGGTGAATATTCTAACAATTTGATTCTTGAGCAGTTAGCAAGTTCTTTTCTATATCTTTCTCCAATCTCTTTTCTTCTTTGCAATGCTTCATCAATATGCTCTAAGCCGACAAGACCGATAGTAGCAGTTATGTCATTCATATTATATTTAAAACCCAATACATCAATTTGATCTGGAAGAGGGTCCATTAAACTTGGATCCAGTTCTTCCTTACCCACACCAAACCAAACATATTTCTTCAGTTTATCATAATAATCTTCATTAGTTGTAGCAATTATGCCGCCATCGCCACAAGTTATTATTTTAACAACCTGAAATGAAAAACAGATTATATCTCCAGTTGAGCCTATATATTTTCCTTTATATTTAGAACCCATTGCATGAGCAGAATCTTCAATTATTGGTAGATTATAATCCCGTCCAATTTTTCTGATCTCATCCATATCGCAGGGGTTACCGCCGTAATGTACGCACATTATAGCTTTGGTTCTATCAGTTATTTTATCAGCAATACTTTCCGGATCAATATTAAGTGTATCATATTGAATATCCGCAAAAACAGGTGTAGCGCCTTGTTCCAGGATAGATGTATTGGTCGCAATGAACGTATAGGGTGTCGATACAACCTCGTCTCCCGGACCGACACCAAGTGCTGCAAGACTGGCTCTCAGTGCTGCTGTGCCATTACTGGTCGCTACACAATAAGGGATATTGAATCGTTCACGGACTTTTTTTCTGAATAGTTTTTCCTGTTCCCCTGTATTTATCCACTTGGATTTGAGAATCTTTTGAACTTCAATACCCGTTTCTTCAGGAACAAAAGTTGACCATGCGTAAATGTCTATATCTATTCTATTATCTTTTTCCATTTTATCTCCTCGTCTCCTTTTTTGTAATAATTTATAATACTGACTTATAATATTTTACTGTTTCCTCAATACCCTTTTTATGATTAAAAAATTGAAACTCAGGAAAAAGTTGTCGGAATTTTTTATCGTCAAGAATTTTTATTGGGTCCCCATCCTGGTAATCCGCGTTAAACGTCAATTTACCTTTGAAACCCACTGAGTCCGCAATCATTTCTGCAGATTCTTTAACCGAATAACCTTTATTTTGAGCTAAATTTACAGGATAGATTAAATCTTCTTTTGTATATATACCTTCTATAATTATATTGACTACATCATCAATGTACGCCCATTCCCTTACAGGACTGCCAGTACCCCAGACCTCAAATTCCGCATCTCCATTCCTTTCCGCCTTAATCATTCGTATAATTATACCATTAAGAGCGTGAGTTTTATTTGGATCAGTAGAATCACCAGGACCGAAAGTATTAGGAATAAGAAAATTGATGCTTTTTAGTCCATTTTGTTTGTTATAACATTTTGATATAACATAGATGAACCTTTTTGCATTACCATATGAAAAAACTGACTCATGCACTTCATTAACCCACCAGTCTATTTCTCTCTGGATGTCACTATCGCCAGGGTAAGAACAATTTGCAAGTGGGTTAATAATTCTTGCATCCGGACCTACTTTAGCTGCTACATTATAGATATTTAAAGCCATTTGGGTATTATCATAGAAAACATCTGCAGCATAAGTTGTCACATAGTGTAGACTGCCTACATGCGCTGCACAATTTAAAACAAAATCAGGTTTTGCTTTGCTGAATAAATTTTCAACTTGTTCTTTGTTCCGTAGATCACAACCTAAAGAAAGCGATGTTTTACTAAATTCAATATTTTTTTCTATTAATTTTTTACAAACAGCTTTTCCGAGAAAACCAGTAGCTCCTGTAACTAAAATCATTATTCTACTCTTCTTTCCTTCCATAAGTATCGTACTTTAAATCATATCGAACCATTATTTTAACTAATTTTTCTAAAGGTGTTTTTGGAGACCAGTTTAATTTCTTCTTGGCTTTTGTTGAATCCCCTAAAAGTAAATCAACTTCTGTTGGACGGAAATATCGTGGATTTACTTCAACTAAAGTTTTGCCAGTTTTCTTACAGATTCCTCTTTCATTAATACCACTCCCAACCCACCTTATCTCTATATTCACTTCCTTAAATGCAAATTCTACAAATTGGCGAATAGTCCAGGTCTTTCCAGTTGCTATTACAAAGTCTTCAGGTTTATCTTGCTGAAGCATTAACCACATAGCTTCAACATATTCCTTTGCATATCCCCAATCTCTTTTTGCATTTAAGTTTCCAAGACATAGCTTATCTTGTTTTCCTTTAAAAATATTAGCTACGGCTTTAGTTATTTTTTTAGTTACAAAAGTTTCTCCTCTACGGGGAGATTCATGATTAAATAAAATTCCATTACAAGCAAAAATATCATATGCCTCTCGATAATTATTAACCACCCAGTAAGCATAAAGTTTAGCCGCTGCATATGGGCTTCTTGGACAAAATGGGGTATTTTCATTTTGTGGAATTGTATCGGGATATCCACCGAAAAGTTCACTTGTAGAAGCCTGGTATAATTTTGTTTTTATTCTTGTTTCGCGTATAGTATCTAATAGCCTTAATGCTCCTAAAGCATCTACTTCTGCAGTAAATTCTGGTACTTCAAATGATACTTTAACATGTGACTGTGCGCCCAAATTATAAATTTCATCTGGAGCAATTTTTTCTATTAACCTATTTAAATTTGACGAATCTGTTAAATCTCCATAAAAAAGATTGATATCATTCCTTATGCGTTCAATTCTAGCAGTATTAAAAACACTTGCTCTTCTTATTATCCCATACACTTCGTAGCCCTTGGAAAGCAGAAACTCTGCCAGATAGGAACCATCCTGACCGGTAATGCCGGTAATAAGTGCTTTCTTCATTTATCTATATTCCTCCATTATGTTAATTATACTAATTTTTTATAATTTGAAACTTTTTTAAATTATCTATTTTCTTCCTACTCCCTCATAGACAAAGCCTAAGGATTTTGCTTTACCTGGGTCGTATAGGTTTCTTAGGTCAAGTAGGATAGGAGTTTTAAGTAATTTTTCTATTTTTCCTAGATCCAGATTACGGAAATATTCATTTTGTTTACTCCATTCACAAAATTTAGTTCATCAGTCTTCCAGTTACCCGGTCTGCCGGTCAATTCAGTTCGCCAGTTGACCAGTTACCCGGTTTACCAGTTGCAAGGTGCAAGACATAAAACTAGTTTTTAGTTATTCGTTTTTCGTTGTTAGATTATACAGATTGTGAGTTTCAAGTTCTAGTTTTAAGGATAGATTCTATGTTGATTATTTTAACATTTTTTGGAATATTTTTATATTTTTTCATTTCATTGCTCAGGGTTTCGTTTTCTTCCTGATTGACAATAGAGAGTATGATTAAGTTTTTATATATAAGTTCGGGAGATGCTTTTTGAGCAAAATCAGATAGAGTGAGGATTTCATGTCCCAGGAATTTCTTTTTGGAGGATGCAGGGTCATCGGTTAAAATGGAGTGTAATTTTAAGGGACTATCCAGGAGAGAGAGATAGGTTATCTCGGCCAGCTGGCCGGTGCCATAGATAACTGTCTTTCTTGCCCCTTTATCGTAAAGATTGGTAAAGTGGGTAGTAAGCAGGTCTTTGGCATATTGGTAGTAGTGCTGAGTTTCCCGAACCCGGTCATAGATAAAGTTGGTTGCCTGAACCATCCCTTTTGGGGTGATAAGATAGAGAATTTTACGGCCGGTCATCTTTTGGGCTTTGATTAGTCCCCGATGAATCAAGTTTTGCAGGATAGAGTTAGTCAGACCCAGGGAGATGTTTAGCTTGTGGGCTAAAGAACGCTGGGATAGAGAGGGGTCGTCCTTTAGTTCTAATAATGTTTTTAGTTCGTGTTGAGACATGAGAAAAACCTCACGGTTTTTAGTTTTTAGTTTATAGTTTATAGTTTTTAGACTTAAGAGATTTAATTAAGCCAGTTAGCATACAGATAATTGATTGAATTTTTGCAGTTAAAAATTTATATTCTTCGTTTGTAATATAATTTAAATCCTTAGCAAGAAGGATTTGATATTCTGTTTCGAAGGCGGAACCTTTGGCTATGCCTAAGAATCTGATTAGATCACCATTGTCCAATTGCCCACAGCCTTCGACGATGTTAGTCGGGATAGATGATGATGACCTTCTAATTTGGGAAGTTAAACCATATTTTTCATCATCAGGGAATTTTTTAGTAATATTGTAAATGTCTACAGTAAATTTATGGGCATCTTCCCAGACTTTTAGTTTTTTGTAGTCGGACATTTTAAGACTCCCTTCGGTCGTCTTGTTGCAAGTTACAAGTTTCGAGTTACAAGTTTCAAAACAAGAGAAATATTTTCCTTTGGTCGACCGGTTTGCCGGTTAATGTTCAGGAAGTGAACTTAAGTAGATTATACTGTAAAAGAATTGGGATGTCAAATAAAATAAGGTGCAGGTTGCAAAAACAGTCTGCCGGTCTAACAGTCACCCGGTCTGCCAGTCGGGAAAGATGCAAGGCACAAATACAGTAATGAGTGATGAGTGATATATGATAAAGAAAAATGCGAGATGAATCAGGGCTTGCAATGACAATTGAAGATAAGACGGGTCGGATGAATTCGACACATTTTATGCGAGCTTAATTATAGAATTTATTTTTTGTAAGATGGTGGATTTGGTGAGATTTAGTTTTTGCTGGGCTTCTTTTCTGGTTTTGGCGTGAAAAGATAGATATAGCTTGATTTTAGGCTCGGTCCCGGAGGGGCGCAGGACATACCAGGAGCCATCGGAAAATATAATCTTTAGAACATTGGAACGAGCCAAGGTAATCGGGCTGGTTTTTTTTAATTTTAAATCATAACTTTTGCTAATCTCGTAATCCTCGATTCGGACCATCTCCATATCTTTCACTTCGGGGAGCTTTTTCCGGAAGGCTTTCATAATTTCAGCAATCTTCTTCTCCCCTTCTGCACCTTCCAGATAGATAGAGTGTTGATATTCTTCATAGTAACCATATTTTTTATAGAGATCTTCTAACACCTGGAGCAGATTAAGCCCATTTTTAAGGTAATAGGCGGCCATCTCGGCAATCAACATGGCGGAAATCACAGCATCTTTATCACGTACAAAATCTCCTGTCAGGTAGCCGATACTCTCTTCGTAGCCGAAGAGGAATTCTTTGCCTTCTTTTTCCTGTACATTTTTTTCCATATTACAGATAAATTTAAAACCGGTCAGGGTTTCATAGGTCTCTACCCCAAAGCTATCGGCAATTACTCTGGACATATCACTGGTTACTACGGTCTTTACAATAAAGCCATTTGGGGGGAGCTGATTCAGCTCTTTTTTACTGCTTAGGATGTATTGGAGGAGTAAGATGCCGACCTGGTTGCCGTTTAGGACGGTGTATTTGGTTGAGGGATTTTTTACCGCCAGGCCAATGCGGTCAGAGTCCGGGTCAGTTGCGATTAAAATCTCGACATTTACCTTTTGGCCTAATTTAATAGCCAACTCAAAGGCGGCAGGATATTCGGGATTGGGTGATTCCACAGTAGAAAAATCCGGGTCGGGCTGGACCTGTTCTTCCACCACAAATACATTGGTAAATCCTCTTTCTTTTAAAATCTTTCTTATGGGGATATTCCCCGCTCCGTGAAGTGGGGTATAGACTATTTTAATGTTTTTGTCTATCTCTATCCGGTCTTTATCTCTAATGGCAAGCTCTTTTACTTTGCGCAGATAAACCTCATCCACTTCCGAGCCAATTATATTAAACAGGCCCTTTTGGACAGCGGCGGGGCGGTCAAGTTTTTCGATCAGAGAATAGTCTTTTATCCGGTTGATGTGGGCAATTACTCTATCGGCAATCTCCGGAATTATCTGCCCACCATCGGGTCCGTAAACTTTATAGCCATTGTATTCGGGCGGGTTGTGGCTGGCAGTAATCACTATGCCAGCTATGGCATGAAGATGGCGTACGGCAAAAGACAGCTCAGGAGTGGGACGGACATCCTCAAAGAGATAAGTTTTAATATTGTTGGCGTTAAGGACTAAGGCGATGGTCTCGGAAAATTCGCGGGATTTGTGGCGGCAGTCGTGAGTAATGACCACACCGCGATTCAAATATTGTTGGGAATCTTTTTGCTCCCGGGCTTTTTCGATAAGATAATCAGCCAGTCCCTGAGTAGCACGAGAAACGGTGTAGATGTTCATTCGATTGGTGCCCATACCGATTTTACCGCGCAGGCCTCCGGTGCCGAATTCGAGGTCTTTGTAAAAACGGTCTTTAATTTCCTCTTCATTGCCGTAAAGGGCACGCAATTCGGCTTTGGCTTGTTCGTCAAAGTATTCATTTTCTAACCAGAAGTGGTACTTTTCGAGATAATGCATCGAGAAAACTCCTTTGTAATAATTGACCAATTGCCCGATTGGCCGATTGACCAATTAAGAACAATATAAACATACTAACTCACCAATTGGCCGATTGGCCGATTAAAGATGAGAAATGCAGGTTACAAAATGCAAGATGAGATAATTGACCAATTGTCCGATTGACCGATTGGCCGATTTTTAGCGAGTTATCTATTATTTTCATATGTTCCAATAATCTCACTTATTTTTGAATCAGCATCTTTATGATTTCTTAGGTATTTAATAAATCCATTAATTTGCTTTCCTAAATTTTTTGCATCGTCGTAAACCAACTGAAATTCATTTTGAATAATATATTTTAAATCGAGAGCGATATATGAATCATTTTGTACTTCAGATATTGAACCTCGGGTAATAATTAAAAACCTTATAAATTCACGGCTAGAAAAACGATCAAATCCTTCAGCGATATTACTCATTATTGAAACTGCTGCTCTGGTAATTTGTGAATTTAAACCATATACTTCTCTTGAAGGAAATTTTTTTGTCAAATTGTAAATTTTATTATTAAATTTTCTTGCATCCTTCCACATAGGCAATTCTTCAAATGATTTTATTATAGACAAAACGATCTCCTTTCAGAAATAAATTGACTAATTAATCAATCAGATTTAATATAATCTTCTCATCTGCCAATTGGGTAATTAGTGAATAGGTCAATTGGTCAATTGATATCATTCTATATATAAGGCTTGGAGGATTTCTTTGGTTTCTGTGTTCTGGACAAATATCACCAGATGCAGGATCTCTTCTTCTCCATCAATCTCGGATTCCGGGGCAAGCGATATTTCGGGAATAAATTTAAAGCTAAAGATAGCTCCGGGTAAGAGGGGAGGCATGTTCTGGAAAGGAAATATGTCTTGTATATAGTTATACAGACCAGATTCATCTCCTTCTTTGCCCACCATTCCGCAGACCGCTAAATCTTTTAGAGGGATATCGCTTATATTTTTAACCGTGCCTTCAATAATTATGTTTGCTACTTTTTCTTCTACTAACTCTCTTTCTTTATCTTCTCCCTTTGCCTTTTCTACTTCTTGATTGTCTTCTCTTTCTTCTTCCCTCTCCCCTTGAGGGAGAGGGTTAGGGTGAGGGGTTTTAACCGCAGAGATCTCAAGGAGAGATGGCCGGGTAAGCTCTTCATCAATAGCATCTTTGTAACATTCATAATTTCCTTCAACACAATCACAGGACAGGCCCTGAAGCCTTTTAGTTAAGCCATCGATAAATACGTCGGGGGTGCCCTTTTTACCATCACCAACATACCAGTTATAGCGGGCATTGGTCTCCGCGGTATCGTAACCGTCTCCCCAGAGGTGTTCTTCTACCAGGATAAGTTGGGTAGTGTCGTATTCCCAAGCCAAGTTTTCCAGGCAGAATTCAGCAGTGGGACAGGTAAGGCAGCCTTCCTGGACAAAAAGTTCCACCAGGACAGTACGGGGAACAGTTTTTAGAGAATCATTATCCTGGGCAAATGCCCCCGGGGTTAAAATACTACTGCTGGCCAAAGCTAATAAAAGTAATATTAAAAAGATGAATATAGATATTTTTTGGTTTATATTCATTATTATAAAATCCCTTTTTAGTTAGTCAGTTAAACTAGTCGTTAGTGAATAGTGAATAGTCGTTAGTAAGAAATACAGTTGCAAGTTTCGAGTTACAAGGTGCAGATTAAGAATAAAGAAACAGACGGGTCGGATAAATCCGACCCTACCTTAATTTATAGACAGGCAAGACAAACCTCTCCCTCCTCTGTCATTCCCGCGGAAGCGGGAATCTATCCCTGACAGACGGGATGCCTGTCCTACCTTAACTTTTTCCCTTTTGCCAGAATTCGAGGAAGAAGGCGACAAAGATGCCCACAAATAGACCCAGCACTCCGGCTATCAGAATATTCAACTTTTTATTTGGTTTAATTGGTGCCTTTGGCTCATAGGCTAAACTGGCAATTTTTAACAAATCTGATTCGGCGGTTTCGGTAAGTCGAATCTCCTCAGCTTTTTTAGATAAATCAATATATACTTTTTCTTTTGCACTATGTTCTCTATTTAATTGGGACAGAATTAATCCTCTTTCAGTTGGTTCTTCTCTTAGAGCTTCTTTTAGAGCTTCTAAACTTATATTAAGATCATTAATATTTTTATTCAGTTGATTCTCTTCTGCTTTTAAAGAATTAATTAAAATATTGGCAGAAGTTAATTGTTGAGCTAAATTATAATAAATTGGGTTTATTTCTTCACTAGCATAGGTCAAATTAGCAATTTCGAGATTATCATCTGTAATGTTGGATAGTAATTGTCGGAAAAATTGGTCATCAACTATTAATTTATTTAATTTTAATATTTTTTCCTGTTTATTTATTGCTGTAATAATATATTCTTCTCCTGCCTTTTCTTTTTCAAGAGATAATTGAACATCAACCAATCTTGATTCATAGCTTAACATCTTTTCAAATATTATTATTTTCTCTTCGATTTTAAAAAGATTTTGTTCAGCAGATTTTAATTTATCTTCAATATTTATTTTAACTTTTTTCACTTCATCGAAATATAATTTTTTGTTTTTCTCTACGAATAAAGTTGCCCAGGTATCAATTATATCTTTGGTAAATTTGGGGTCTTCAAATTGTAAATTCATTTTAATAAGGTTGGTACCCTTTGGTAATTCTATGGCAATCATTCTCTCTAAATCGTAAGGAGTTACTTCAACGGGTGGTTTATCTAAATTTAATTTTCGTATTAGTTCTTCTTCGATTTCAATATCTTTAATTAAGTTTTTATACTCTTCTAAAGAAATTTCGTCTACAAGTGAATTTTTAATCTTAGGTTCTGAAACTGCTATAACTACATTTGCCTCATAGACAGGTTGTAAGACAAAATAACTTACCAGGGCAGCGGTGATTACCGCGATTAAGAAAATTAAGATAATAATACCTTTTCTTTTTAATAATACATTGATGTATTCACGCAAATCAATTTCTTCTTCTACTTCTACCATTGGGAAATACCTCCTGTTTTATTAGTTATAGTATATAGTGTCTATATTCCATTGGCCAATTACACCCCCACCTTAATTCTACCCCTTCAAAGGAAGAGGAAATTTAATAATTAATCAATTTGTAGTATATTTAATTAATAATTAATAGCCTGGCGGTGGTTCGCAAGGACCCTCGCAATTATTTTTTTCTTTTTCTTTTTCTTTTTTCTTTGGACTTTCTTTCTCCCGACAATCTAAAAGATAATTTATATATTGGAACATTAAGGTCTGCTGTTTAGAGATAAGCCCGGGATAAACTCTCTTTACAACAAGATTTTTACCTAAGAAGATGATGGTGGGCAAGATTCCAATATTATATAATTTTGCCACCTCTCCCTCTTCATCTAATAAAATACCAAATTCTATCTTTTTATTCAACCAAAATTCTTTTATAAGGGTAGTATCTTCTTCTTTTAAATCTTCTTTAGTATTAATTAAAAATACCTCGTACTTCTCTTCGGTAATATGCTCTTCAAAATATTTAACTATCTCTTCTATGCCTTCAATTGAGCACTCATCCCCTCGAGAACAAAAATAAAGTATCAGCAGCTTCTGCTTTTCCTTGAAATCTTCTAAATTAAAGGTCTCTCCCTCTATAGTTTTAAGAGAAAAAAGAGGGGCAGGAAAACCTTTTTTGAAAGTAGTAGATGTAAAACTAACTATACAAAAAGAAAGCAACAAAGCAACTATCAACAAAATGGTTAAATAATTATTTTTTTGATTTTTAAAAGCAAACACAGTTATCACCTCTTTAATCTATATGCTATGCCTGTAGAACTTTTTTAGTTTCTATATCCTGGACAAAGATTACCGCATGGAATTTATCCTTATTCTCTTGCTGTTGGAGTAAATGTTGGGATTTAAAATTAAAATAAAGAGAGTCTTCTGACAAAAGCAAGGGAATGTCTTTAAAGGGGAATATCTCTCTCACCCAATAATATAAACCTGTCTCCTCTCCCTCTTTATATATCATCCCACAAATAGCAATATTTTCCAAGTGAATTCTATTTATATTTTTTATTTTTACTTCGATAATTATAATAGAATCATAAACATTTTTAGATGCAGATATCTCCAGTTTTGTCTCTGGAATATCATAACCATCCCCCCAGAGGTGTTCTTCTAATAAAATTAGTTTCTCAAGATCATATTCCCATACCAATTCTTCCAAGCAAAATTCCACCTGGGGACAGTCAGGGTAGGTTGCCTGAATAAAAAGTTCTACCAACACCACCCGGGAAATATTTTTCGAAGAATCAGTGCCTAAGGTAAAAACTCTGAGAATAAGGATATTACTGGCTAATAAAAATATTATTAGAAAAATGAATATAAATATTTTTACTTTTGTTTTCATCTAAAAATACAACCTTTTTATTTTTGTCTTCTGCCTTCAAAAGGAAGGAAATATAAGAATAGAGATTGCTTCGCCTACTTTCAGTAGACTTGCCATGACAGAGAAATCGTTAAAGGTCGCAATGACCAATAGACAATTTATATCTAATAACTGTTTTTTCAATTATTATCTTTATCTTTTAATTTTTCCTGGGTGATTTTTTGTATAATGTTTTGGGCATATTTCGCTTCCTGGCTATCTGGATCAAGTTCGATAACTTTTTTCAATTCGCCTAATCCCTCATCAATTTTATTTTGATTTAAATAGGCTCCTGCTAGACCATAATGGGCATTAATAAAATTCGGGTCAATTTTTAGGGCATTTTTAAAGGCAATCTCTGCTGGTTTATATCTTTCTAACTGCAAATAGGTATTTCCTAATTCGGCATACAAAGGAAGCATCAATCCCTCATGGGGTTGGTAGGAAATAGCCTGCTTTAGTTTGATTACTGCCTCGTCAAGCATTCCGCTTTTCAAATAAATAATAGCTAAATCCAAAGGCAAGTCAGGATGGTCGATATATTTTTCCGCTTTTTCTAAATATTTTCTAGCGACTCCATATAACTCTTTATTTTGCAATATTTTTCCTATATCATAATATATGGGACCAAAATAAGGATCCCACCTTAAAGCTTCTTCGTAAATTTTAATAGCCGTATTCCAATTTTCTCTTTCAATTTCTCTGAAGCCCCTATACCAGTAAGTTTGAGCTATGAAGGGACGGGCTATAGTAATACTTAGAATTGTAGCTAACAGGAGTATGGATAAATATAAAATGGGTTTAAATCGATAGATGTTATCATTGTCTTTATCTCCTGCTTTTTTCTGTTTTTTATCAAGATTAATATTTTCTGTTTCTTTTATTATTACATCAGAATCCTTCTGTTTTAAATCAGTTTTACCTGCGTCGCTTACTCTCGTTTTAATTGTTACAATGGTTAGTCCTAAAATCAACCAAAACATGGCAGTATTAGTAGGTAGGTGCAGGGGAAACCAGAATAAGCCATCTACTAAAAAAGCTACTATACTTCCCATTAATCCAATTACAATCCCCAGCTTATATTTATCTTTTATGCTTTTTAATTTTTTTGCTCCATAACTAAAATAACTAATTATCAGCCATAAAAATATTCCTAGTCCGATTATCCCCAGCTCTACTCCCAATTGTAGATACTCGTTATGGGCTTTATCTGAAACACTTTTAAATAGATAGATATCACGATTTTGTCCCTGGTCTAAAAATTTAGCTTGATATCTTAAGGTATTATATTTGAAAGTCCCCAGTCCTGAACCGAGTAAAGGGTGGTCTTTAATCATAAGTGTGGTAAATCCCCAAATTTCTAATCTTTCTTTAATAAAAGAAAAATTAGAAAGTCGAGCAATTGAAATTCTGCTCTTAATATTAGAAATTAACGTATCTTGTCTATTTAAGGGATTGGGTATTAGGAATAGGAAAGTTGTTATAAGTATTGCTATTAAGATAACAATAAAGATTTTTTTATTTTCTTTGAGAAAAGAAATGCCGTGGGATGATAGAAAAAGAAGGAACACAAAAATTGAAGAAATTCCCAAAGCCAGATAAGCCCCCCGCGTAAGAGTCGCTAGTAGGGCTCCGCCCATAGCCAGAACCCCGATTAATAGCAGGGTTTTTTTAATTTTATTGTTGCAAACAAAAAAAAGAGAAACAGCTATTGGTAGAGGAAAAATTAAATATCCGGCGAAATATCCCACATTGCCAGAAAGACCAAAGACTTTCCGTCTTCCGACATTTCCTTGCCAGAAAGAGAAAAAATCCATATTATTATATTGAAAAATACCATATATGCCTAATAGTCCACCAATAATTAACATAGCCTTAATAATGCGGTTGATTTGCTTTTCATTATTTATATTATTAGTAATAATTAGATATAATAATGGACCGATAAGAAAAGGAGGCAATTCTTTTAAAGTTATATAAGGGCTGTCAGACCAAAGCAAAGAAAGGGTACAAATAGCCATAAAAGCTAATACTGGAAAATCCAATGGTGAGCGGATAAATTTAATTTTTTCCCGACTAATCATTTTAAATGTCCAGAACATTAGGCAAATTATTACTAAAATTTCAAAAGTTAATTCTTTTGGAGGGTTAAATACTCTCACTAAACGAGGGTAAAATATTACGGGGACTAAAATTACTAATGCAATGATTGTTATTTCAATGGCCTTAGCCCCAATCGATTGATTGTACTCAGGTAAACTTATTTCTTTTTGCTCCATTGGCATTACACTCCGAACTTAGTCGTTAGTAAATACCGGGTCGGATAAATCCGACCCCTACTAAGCACTAAATACTAATTTTAAATTTCTACAAGTGAAATGATTTTCCAGTCATTGTCTTCTTTTATAAAATCGACATTATACTCGATGTTTTCATTATATAAAGTCGTGCACACAACCCAAGCAACACAAGCCTTTAGAGAAATATTAATCTCCATTTTGCCACTGGCATATATATCAGCTAATACTAAATCACTTTCAGGGATAGTAACTTTTGCTTCAATTTTAAATAAAAAAGAGAACGTATCTACTAAATCCTCAGCTTCTTCTATCTTTGAAAATATTTCCTCGGGAAGATTATTGATATGATTGTCATAGGTTCCGCCATCTGCATCAGAGTAATCATAAGAAATATTCTCCATAAACAAATCTACATCTTTTTCCTCGATTGCTTTTTCAATGTTTTCAGCAATTTGCTCAATTTGAGCTTCGTCAGTAGATGAACCGATACAGCCTGGTAATGATAAAAATAAACCCAAGCTAATTACTATTGTTAAAATTTTTATGCACTTTTTTATAAACACTCGAGACTCCTTCGAATTAGTCGATAGTCGATAGTATATAGTATTTAGTTAACTGTTAAACCAAGTATCTGGGTAACTAAGATATTATTTGCTAATCTTTACCGGGAGGGCGATGGTAAGGTAAATATATTCAGTAGTCTCGTCTACCTCTAAAATATCCTGAGCATTAATTTTTGAAACGGTTATGGGTAGTTCTTCTTCTGACTCCGGTTTTAATTTAAGATTAGGGTATAGAGGAGAAAGATAATCAACAGAACTACTGATAGAAACGATATTTAACTCTCTGTTTCCTAAACTTTTTAAAATAAATTTTCCAGACGCTTCTTCTTCTGAAGTAAAATCATATTTAAGGATTACTTCTTCAGGTAATATGCCGATTCCGGAAAATTTTCTTTCTTTTATATACCCTGATATAAGAATAGATTGAGTTTTATTTTTTGGATCATTACAATTATATCTTATAGATTCTCTTACTTCCCCTATCTCATGCCCGGTAGAATCATAGGTTAAGATAAATTCAAACTTATCACGCGGCGCGATTATTAATGGTAGGTCAAAATTATGTTCAATATTATCAAAAATAACCAAATCATCAATTATTAAATCTGCATCGCCAATATTTTCTATCTCTCCCTTAAATGTACGGAAATCTCCCTCTGAAATAAGTCCCAATCCCCATAAATTATTAGAAACTTTTATTATGGGTCTGCTTAGATGCTCAACATCAATTGTTACCTCAATCTTTTTCTCCGGTTCGTTTTCCTCATTCGTTTTGATATATATTGTCTTACTTATGGTCCCTTCGTAACCGGTAGTGTTAAAAGTAACTGATAATTCTGCCGATTTTCCTGACGGTATTTCATCGGTCGATAATGATGTTTTTATGCATCCGCAAGATACCCTTACTCGGTCTATATATAAGGTCTTTCCACCTTCATTTGTTAAAAAAAAATTATGGGTGAGTTTTGCATTCGCCTTTACCTGTCCAAAATCCCATTCTTCTTCAGAAATCACAAGTTGTGGTGGCAGTGACGATTTACTTACTATATTATTAAATACAAAAAATACTCCTATGATAATTACAATTACTATTAAAATAAAAAAAAATCTTCTTCTATTCAATCTTAATAAAACTCCCTTCTCTTATTGGTTATTGGTTTGATAATAATTATTAATAGACATTAATTCGGCTATCATCAGTCTTCCCTTTATAAGTTGCTTTAATGTAGTATGTACCAAATTTCTTTGGGGTAAAAGAAGTTGTGATCGATCCACTGGTTGGGTTTAACTGCCAAACTGTACCGCAAGCCGGACATTGATAAGTACAGCTCCAGTAAACCTTAGAAGAGTTTATAGGTATAGAATACCCTTCTGAATCATAAGCTTTTACGGTAAATGTTTTAGAAGTATTAATTTTCACAGTAGCCCAGGTAGGAATAACTTTTATTTTACTTACTGTGTAGCTATCATAATCAGGAGTAATAAATGAAGAACACCCGCTGCTTAAAAGTAAAAATATGCTAATAATTCCTATTAAAATAATTAACTTTCTTTTAAAATTCACAGCTAAACTCCTTTTTTAACTAATTTACTAATTAATTTCAGTTTAGCAGTTATATTTAATTTACCGATTAGTAAATAAACTAATAGACAGGCGAGACGCCTATCCTACTAAATACACTATATATTAACGATTATATACTATTTTAACTGGGATAACTGGTTAACCGGGAAACCGGGTAACTGATTTACTCTACATATATTGCCTGAAGAATTTCTTGGGTAGAGCTATCCTGAACAAAAATCACCCCATTTAAAATAGACGTCCAGCTTAATTCTTCCAAAACAAATTCAAAACTTTTCTCTGCTCCAGCTGCAACAGTAACCCCAACCTCTCCCGTATCTTTAATAATTTTAGATACCATATATTTCTCGCCGGTTATACCATTGTCTTTAAAAACCATTCCGTTTATCACTAAATTATTTAAAGTAGATGAACTTATATTTTTTATAATTCCGGATAAAGTAGTGCTCCCGGAATTCTCTGTTTTACTTACATTAATGCTGATTTTCGCATCTTTGGCTAATTCAAGGACAATCTTGCTTTTAAACAAATACTTAGTTGCGACTCTCCAAACTCTCTGGTTTGAGCCATTAAAAAATGTGTTGGGTGTTGTTCTCTGGATGATATCTGGTAAATACCAGATATATCGGTCATTACCGCCAAAGGTAATTGTGCCTCCCCAGGTTCCTACTTCCACTAAAATCATCTCGCTTCGTTCATATTCTTCTGCCAATTCTTCAAGAATAGGCTCAACTATAATACACTGGGGACAATGACTGGTAAACAATTCTACTATAACTACTCTACTAACTGTTTCTTCTTCGCCTTCTTCCTCACCTTCTGCATTATCATTACTTCCTGGTGTGGTAACATTACATCCAACTAACAAACAAAAAGTAATTCCCATAATTAACAAGATTAAAAATATTTTCTTCATACACTTATTCTCCTTTTTTTTGTGTTAATTATACTTAAATTAATACAAAATTACAAATAAAAAAGGGGGGTTTTAAAACCCCCCTTTTTTATTCTTAGGGAAATGTAATATATATTCTTGTAATATATTACATCTTACCATTTACCATAATTTCCTAATTAATATACACTTCCGCAGACGCCGTATGCGTCGGCACATGCGCCGATTACGCCGTCAGTTCGCAGCTGTTCTCCAGTTACCCAATCTGTACAATTACCAGCAGAAATTTTTTGGTATTCGTAAACAGCTCCTACAGAACCTGAAGTTATTGCTACTGTTGCATAATAGTATGTTTTATTTCCTACTTTATCAGCAAGAGTAGCCACTAAGTAGAAGGTTTTTGCTTCGTGATCGTTTGCGAATGTTGCAGTACCATCGCTAGCACTAGGATAATAAATATAATGATCATAGATGCTAAAACAAGATATTGTGCAGTCGATATCACAATCGGTACTTATGCAAGTCTCTATAGCTGGAACACATGGAACGGCACAGCATTCGTCAAATGGATCAGTTTTATACAAATCAAAGGTGGCTGTGTCTAACGATGTGCATTCATCACCACAACATGTATCACAAGTAGCTGCTTCTGTTGCAAAATTGATATTAACTCCACCACATGCTGCACATCCTGTTGTTGGGTATTCACTAATATCGATTTCACTGCAAGGATTTAGATCGTCTACTACATAAGGAAATTTGCAAGGGACACAAGAACCACATGTTGTTATGTAAAGATAATCTGTCATACAATCATCGCCGGCTTCATTTGTGCCATCAAAGTGATACGTTCCGGTCCAAACTTTATTGTCAGCATCCGGATACACTACCATCTCTACTGCGTCTGATGGGACCCCAACCGGATTGTCTTTTATTGCTGGGCCGACCCATACTGATATCTCATCAGTAGCTACTAAATAGGTTACTGTAACAGTTTGGGTTGCACCTTTAATATATTTCTTTCCACCAATTTCTACTTCGCTGGTGATGGAAACTGTTGGACAAGCGCTTTCTACTTCGTCTTCGTCTTCGTCTTCATCTACAACTACACCGGGAATACAGCCGACAAAGAGGAAAGAAGCCAGTGCTACTACCATTAGAATTAATAAAAGTTTCTTCATTTTTTTCTCCTTTCTTTTATTTTATTACTAAGATAAGTTACTTAATTTCGCGAAATTAATTAACATTAACCAATTTCTCTTTTTAAATAGTTTCTTACTCTCGCTGCTTACAAGGGGAGTTTTTTGCTCCTTTTATTTCATAAGCACTTATCCGTATCTCGACCTGATACAGGTTAAGAAACTACCGCTTATATTCAGTTAACCAGTTACCAAGTTTACCGGTTGGCCAGTTCGTTAGTTCACCAGTTTGCCTGTTAGCCAGTTAGTTAATAGCTAATAGTATTCAGCTTGCCAATTTCTAATTAATTAATAACACAAAAATAAAAACTATTTAAAGCAATTTATCGCTAACTACTATTCACTATATACTAACGACTAATTTAACTATATACCAAATACTAATATATAATACGATAAAAGTCAAGAAAAGTTTCATATTAGCCGATTGACCGATTAAATAAATAAAGATTATTTAACTTACCAATAATTGGTGAATTGGTAAATAGGCTAATTGGTTAATTATTTTATATATTCGACGTGTTGGGTAAAAAATCCTTCTTTTTTGTGATTTTTTTTTAATTTTTTTTATTTTTCAAAGAACTTATATCAATTTTCAGGAGGTGGTGGTGTCTCATCTTCTGGTAAAGTCTCCGATTCTTCTGGCGCTGCACCTGTCTCCGTAGGAGCCTCTCCTGCCTCTTGAGTAGGAGTTTCTCCAACCTCCACTTGATCTCCTACCGAAGAAGTGGGTAGAGTTCCACTATCTAAAGTTGCAGAGGGTTTTCCTTCTTCCCCTCCTTCTATTTTAGCTGTACTAATTTCTGTTTCCAAATTATTTTGAATATTTTCACAGATATCTTCGATATTGCTGCTGCTTTCTATTGCCTTCTTAAACAGAAGAGAAATTTCTCCTGGGGATAAACCTGAATCAGAAGCCATCAGGCTTAAATAGCTAAGTTCTTCACTTATTTCAGTAATCTCTTCTATGCTTCTACCTTCTTTAGTTCCCATCTTTACCAGCCAGGATAGAGATTCCTGAGGGACATCATTTTCCAAGCTATCGGCTAATATTTTAACTATTTCTTCCCCGCCGTCGATCTCTAATCCCTCCTGTCGGGCTTCTTTTAAGATTTCATCAGCTTTCTTTAGATTTTCCGCTTTGGCAGAAATTACTGAAAATATCTCACTTTTATTTACATTTTTGGCTAAACCTTCATTTATCTTATTAATCAGTGGAGAGGTAGGTAAGCCGTCTTGTTGTGTATCTAATATTACATCAAAAACTTTCTTTACACTATAAGCATCAAAAGATTTTTCTACACTATTCTCAATAATTCCTCTGGCATCCTCAAAAAGTACCCCAGCTTCAAGTAAATCCTGAGCAGTCTTTAACAGCATACTGGTCTGAAAAGCTGAGTAGGATGTTGAAGAAGCTAAAATATTCTTCAGCTCTTCTAGCTGTTCATCTAAATTCTCTACCGTCTCTTCTGCAAAAGCTAAGTTAGCAAGAGAAAATATCAGGAAGAAGGTTATTAAAAATATTATTAATTTGTTTTTGTTTTTTTTCAGTTTCATAATTTAATTCACCAATGTGTTAATTTGCCAATTTACCGATTAGCCAATTTACCGATTAAAGATGAGAAATACAAAGTGCAAGATTATTCAATTTTCCAATTGACCGATTAAATATATAAGTTACATATTGCGAGTTTCAAGATGCGAGACACGTATTAGGTTTCCCGTTCCTGATTTATGGTTTTTCTACTATATACTAAATACTATATACTAAATACTGTTTTTAGGTAGAGTTGCAATTATTTATTTCTAAAATGGCGTTTATATTGCCAAATCCGTCTTTGACATAGTGGAGAGCATTGGGATCAGGGACCCATTCTTTTCCGTCGAGGACAAACATATACTCATATCTTCCTTGTGGTAATTTTAAGGTAGCAGTCCAGATACCATCACCATCAGGGTCCTCCAAGCAGTTGCTCTGGGAATTCCATTGGTTGAAATCACCGGCAATAGCTACAGTTTGAAACTTTACTTCAGAAAGTCTTAAGTTAAATTGCACTTCCGCTAAACATTCAGGAGAAATATCCGGTTGGTTAAAGATAAAGGTAAAAGCTAAAAATACTATCACTGCAGTAGTCAGGGCTATGCTCCCTGCCAGGCGAAAAGAAAATCGCGGGGCAAAGGCCCATCTTTTAAGATGGTCTGCCCAAGATGTGCGAACCTGTATTTTGTCCTCATAAATCCTGGCCATTATGGTTTGAGTAATGTTCTGGGGTGCACTTACTTGAGGAAAAGAATTCAAAGAAGTAGCTATTTCTTTTAATTTTCGATACTCTTGCCTGCAGGCCGGGCAGGATTTTAAGTGCTCTTCTACTTGTTGGGCTGTCTCCGCATCAAGTGCCTGGTCTATATAGGGATTTAATAATTTTTTTATCTTTTGACAGTTCATTTGCTTGCCTCACAAGGGTTTTTAGTTTTTCGTTTTTAGTATATGATACGAAAATATGATAAATAAGTTTCATTTATCAATTGACCTATTTGCCAGTCAGTATTAGTTAACCAGTTTGCCAGTGTGCCGGTTTGCCGGTTAACTGGATAACTGGGTAACTATTTCTTAAGTAATATTTTTTTCAATTGTTCGCGGGCGCGGTAGAGACGAACTTTAACTGTGCCCTGTGGCAATTTGAGAATATTTGATATTTCAATATAAGAAAGGTCTTGTAAGTGGCGCAACACTAAAACTTCTCTATATTTTAAGGGCAGAGAATAGATGACCTGTTGAATTGCCTGGAGGTTCTCCTTTTGGGTAATAATTTGCTCCGGATTATTGGTAAAATCAGCAGGCTGGGGATAAAATTCTGAATCGTCCGTTTCTACCGGAGTATCCAGGGAAACATAATCTATCTCTTTTTTTTTGTATTTATCCCTAATAATATTCAAAGTAATTTGATAGAGCCAGGTAGAAAATTTATAAGAAGGATTAAAATAGGCTAATGATTGAAAAGCCCGAAGAAATGCCTCCTGAGATATATCTTCCGCTTCATGAGGATTATTGCTCATCCGATAGGCTAAATTGTAAACCATATTTTTATAGGAATCTATTAACCGGGAAAACATTTGAGTATTTCCAAGTAAACATGATTCTATAATTTTGAGATCATCCATTTGGTATTAATTCTCCAATTTATCGGTTATATTAGCTATCCGGTTAACCAGTCTTCCGGTTGGCCGGTCAAATTAATTATTTTGGATTCCCACTTTCGCGGGAATGACAGAATTGTTTTAGAGGCGTATTACAATACGCCCCTGCTTCCTGAAAACTGACCAACGAAAACTTGCAACCTGAAATCCGCAACCTAGTCGACTGGTAAACTGGGTATCCGGGTAACTGGATAACTAATAACCTAATGCGCTAACTTTAAGGATGATTTTCCTTTATCCAGTCAATCCGGGATTGAGCGTCCGCAGGGATAGAACTTCCTCCACCCCAAGTACTGTTAGGATAATTATCGATTGCTTTTTGATAGGCAATAATAGCATCACTCCACTGTTCCAGTTGTTCATAACACCAACCAATTTGATATTGAGCATCAGGTGGAATCTCCGGACCATTGCTCCAGGTGCTATTGGGATAATTATCGATTACCAATTGATAGGCAGAGATAGCATCTTCCCATTGTCCAAGTTTCTCTCCTAAGCACCAACCGATATAATATTGGGCACAGGGAGCTATAAGCCGTCCTTGACTATTGGGCCAAGTTGAATCTGGATAATTATTTATAACTTCCTGAAATTCCAAAACTGCCTGAATATAATCTTGGGTTTCATAATAAGAATAGCCAATATAATACTGGGCAGGGGCAGAATAGTCACTTTCCGGATAATTTTCAATAACTTTGTTAAATTCAAGTACAGCCTGTTCATAATTAGCTAATTTCCGATAACTCTGACCGATACTGTATTGAGCAAGGGCCAGCAAAGAACTCTCAGGGTAGCCATCTATCACCTTCTGATATGCCTCAATGGCATGAGAATAGTCATATGTTACATAATAACAATTTCCTATTCCCAGCTGGGCATCATCGGCATAGGAGCTGTCGGGATAATTGTTAATTAATTCTTGGTATTCGAGGAGGGCTTGAATATAATAACCCAATTTTTTTTCATTGATATAACCAATATAATATTGAGCATCATCAGCATATTTACTGTCAGGGAAGTCATTAATTAATTGTTGAAAGGTGGTAAGGGCATTTGTATATTCGCCTGAATCGTAATAGATAATTCCTCCATCAAAGAGATATTTATCATCAACTGCCCGAACAACGATGGGATTGCCATTATAGACAAGGGTAGTCTCATTTTCTTTTATTACAATTCCTAATATCTTATAGGTGATATAACCTTCTTTGGTAATAGTCAAAGTACGTGCACCTATGGATACTTCATCTATCCTGAAGTAGCCATCTACGTCGGTGAGGGCAGTATTGGAGGAGCCGGTTATACTGATCAAGGCTCCTTCCAAAGAACGGGTATCGATAACTGTTTCTTCATGAATATAGCCTTCCACCGAGCCTTTAGAGAAAGATGAAAATAAGCAACCAGTTAATAACAGGAGGACAGACGATATTAAGGATAACACTAAAAGATATAAAAATATTTTTTTATGCAACTATAAAGACCTCCTTTTTAGTTAAGCGGGTAACTAATACCAACTAGCTAAATGAGTTATTTTGCATTTAATACTAATGACTATTCACTATTCACTAACGATTAGTTTAATCGGGTAACTGGCAAACTAATCCTTATTTATTTTCTTTAATTTTTTTTCTGCTTCCTGCGCGAACTCTGATTGGGGGGCGAGTTCAATCACGCGGGAGAGGCATTCTCGAGCTTTTTCTTTTTCCCTTATTTTATCATAAGATAAACCCAAATAATAGTAAGCCTCTGCATTGTAGGAAGACATTTTTACCGCGCTCTCTAAGTATTCTATAGCTTGAGAATATTTTTTCTTTTCAAAATATATACATCCCACCCTGGTATTAAGGTAAATAATAATTCTCGTATTCCCTGCTGAAGAAGAGCTTGTTGCTAAATCCAAGGCCTTCAAATAATATTCTAAAGCCTCATTGTACTCATTAATAAAGGGGGCTATACTTCTTGTTTCATAAATATCACCTAATTTGAGATAACTATTTAAATCTTTCGGATTATTTTCGATAATTTTTTCATATAGAGGGATGACTTGCTCCGCGAACTTGTTGGCCTTTCGATAAAGACTGTAGGCTTTAAAAATTTTTTTGTTATTGTATTCTATAATCCCTTTTTGCAGATAACATTGCCCCAGATAATAGTAACTCTCTGTATGGTTTTCGTCCAATTCAATTGATTTTTCAAATTCAATAATAGCTTTATCGTATTCTCCCTTGCCAAAATAAGACATTCCTATTCTAAAAGGAGTCTGAGGTTGGGGTTGAGGTTGGATCTTCGCGGCAGGTTTGTCTTTTTCTTTAATAAACCCGGAAACGGTAATTACCGCCTGAGGATTGACCGGGTCATTAGACTCCACGTAAATCCGTTTAGTGAACCGTCCTATCATATCCAGTGAATTAACCGTAATTTCTAATTCACCAATTTCTCCAGGATTAAGTTCCCTGGAAGAGACAATGGAGTCAATACAGGATTCACAGCTAACCTTGGTCCCTTTAATAATTAAAATCTCATCCCCCGTATTTTCAAATTTAAAGATATGGGTAGGAAGCTCATCAGGGGTAATTTCTCCAAAATCCCAGGAATCTTCCGGGAAGTAAATAGAGGGACCCGAGTCAGCCAGGGCAATAGTCATATTGCTGTGTGATGGTAAAATCTGGGCTACAAGAATAAAAAATAAAGAAAAAGCAATATAAATTATTGAAGAAAATATTCTATTTTTTCTATTTTTTCTAATTATACTATCTTTCATATTTATTATTTACTATATATCTCCCCATTCCCCATCTTTTTGATATTTCTAATCTTTTTGATTATATAATATATACCCTCCTTTTGGCAAATCTATAAATTCGTATCTCATATCTCGTGAATCGTATCTCGTTTATTAGCGTGGAGCGGATAGCATCACGGCGTTGCCGTGATGAGGAAAGAAAAAAAAGAAGAAGAAAGGGAAACAAAAGTGTCTGGCACTTTTGGTTAACTTTTTAATTTTTGTAAAAAACAAAAATATGATATACTTAGAAAAATGTTTTAAGTGGGGGAATGATGGCTATAAATATATCAATCAAGAAGTTTCCGCGGCCTAAGATATTAGACCGTTATATTGTGAAAGAAGTAATGAGTTTTGTGGCTCTGGCAATCGCTGCCCTGACCATTATGCTAATCATGCAAACTCTTTTTGAGTTAATGGATATGTTGATTAATAAGAGGGTAGCCTGGCCCTATATTGTCAAGTTATTAGCCTATCGCCTTCCGGCATTTCTGGTAGTAACCTTCCCTATATCTTTGCTGGCTTCAAGTGAACTGGCTATTGGCCGTCTATCTACAGATAGTGAAATAACCGCCATGAGAGCAGGAGGGATAAGTCTGCGCCGGATAATGATTCCTTTTATAATTGCTGCCTTAGCCATAAGTATTTTGGCTTTTATAATCAATGATTACATTGTTCCTGAAGCCAACCACATCTCCCAGAATATTATCCGAGAGATTGTATTAAAGAAAGGCCCGCCTAATATCAGGCGAAACGTGTTTTTCCGTGATGCTGAAAACCGTTATTTCTACATCAATCGATTGGATGAAAAGAATATGATTATGCAGGACATCATGATCTATGAAATGACTCGAGAGAAATTTCCCCGAACGATAACTGCCAAGACAGGTAAGTGGGTAGTTGATACCTGGAAACTGGAGAATGGGACTATATATAATTACGATGAAAACGGTAAGATTACCTATGAAATGAGTTTTACCAATATGGATATTATTGTTAAAGAAGACCTGCAAAAATTCTTTAAAAATCAGAGAACTCCCCAGGAGATGAGCAGTAAAGAGTTAAGACAGCAAATAAATATTTTACAACAGGCGGGTGCAGATACTAAAAAATTTGAAGTAGATTTGTATATAAAATATTCTGTTCCTTTTAGCGGATTAATCTTTGTGCTGTTGGGAGTACCTTTGGGCCTGCGGGTAAAACGGGGGAGCAAAGCTACAGGAGTAATCTTAAGCATTGTTTTGGTTTTGCTTTATTATGTCCTCCTTTCCACTACCAGATCCATGGGACGAGGAGGAATGTTAATCCCGTTTCTGGCGGCCTGGCTGCCTAATATGGTTTTTGGTATTTTGGGGGGGCTTATTATATTTGGATCGGAGAAGAAGTGAAATAATTAACCAATTCACCGATTGACCAATTGACCAATTAAAGATGGTTTTTAGTTA
>JABUBN010000048.1_pt1 | contig 30355 bp, 25 predicted proteins | sample 7240341 | NCBI WGS metagenome assembly JABUBN01 (sample SAMN07256345, study PRJNA390944) | subsurface metagenome | isolation source: Methane hydrate marine sediment | place: Pacific Ocean: Eastern North Pacific, ODP site | reverse complement strand
TAATTACGATGTACGATGTTAATTCTAATAATAAAACTAATATCATCATGCATCTATTAAAATTATCCCATGGATGTTTTCGAAAGTGCCGCACATAGAGGTAATAAAAAGAGACTAAAGTTAGTGATAGAATCGTTAAAGTATGTAGTAAAAATTTTGAAAAAATTATTAGAATAGGATCTGTTGTAAAATCAATGTAAATAAAAGAAAAAATATCGAAAAAAGAGTAAATTATCGCAATAAAACTAGAAACAGCTAAAACATGTTGAGCAATCAAAACATTCTCTTTAACGAAATAACCTCTTGTCGCAAAAATTTCTAAGATTAAGTATAATCCTATTATCATTATTATAAATTGAATATTTAATGGCAAAGGTACAAACCAAAAAACAATTGTCGCAAAAATCCCAGTAGAGTTAATTAAAAAAATGTATTTACTGTATTTTTTTGGGCAAAAGTTTGCTTTCTGCTCGTAATACGAGATGACGATTAAAATTAGTAGCGAGAATAGGATTAGAATTGGAAAATTTACGAGATACGAGAATAAAATAATAAACCCTAAAATTAAAATTGACAAAATTAGATTTAACTTCTGATATTTACCGAACTCTTCAGGCAAACTATCCTCAACTTTATCAGATTTCATTCTTGGGTAACCTCATAAGAATTTTTTTATAATAAAAAGCGAGATATACTCTAATTTTCAAATAAATTAGAAAGAACATTATGGATAAAAAGAAAGCATTTATTAATTCAAAAAGCGTGTGCGTTATCCCATTAAAACTATAAACTCCAATTATATCAAAAGGTATTTGGATTAACAGAACGAAAATTAAGCTGAGAATTGAAACTGAGTATTTTTTATGAAAGATAATCAATTCTTTTAAAAATATTTTATTCTCTTTGACTGAATCATTAATAATTTTGCGTATATTTTTAGTAGATATTAATGTGATGAAATAAAAAAAAGTATTTGTTATGAGTGCGAATAACCATGAAATCTTTGTATTAAATAGGAAAGAGAGAAATAAAATATGAATAATAAAATTTATGATTACGATAATGTTGTAAAACTGTTTGGATGCTAAAGAAAAGCTAATTGAGCGCTTGAATTCGCCTTCAGAGGCGTTAAAGAAGTCTATAGGTTTGAAATAGTAATAGTAAAAAACTATAAAATAAAGAACGCAAAAAGAAATTAAAGGTAAGAATTCAAAAGAGTAACCTGGAGGAGAAATAAACACGAAAATAGGGGTTACAATTGAAGAAAAGATAGTTATTGAGAATAAAATATGAATCCTTGAGGTAGGATTGTTTGTTTGATTAAGGAATACGGGATCATTTCTATATTTATCATAAAATTTATAAAAAAATAGTAATGAAAAAATAAATGTAAGAACAGAAAATCCTAACGAAATATATATGTCATAATTGCTTATAAATAGAAATATAAAATAACCTAATGCCGTAATACCTGAAGGAACAATTAATAAATAAAAGCTAAACCACCACACTTTCCAAAGAATGTTTGTAGCTTTTTCGTATTTAATTTCAGATTTTTTTACAACATTAGAATCCATGAGCTAACATAAGGTGATACTCATAAAAAAATGTATTGATATAATTTACCGATAAATTCTGCATTTTACTCGTAAAGCTCTAAGAATTTGTGTATAACTGTAATTTTTCAACCTATAGACTTTTTGATAGTCCTGTGTCTCACGCTCTAGCACCATTATATGAAACAAAAAATTTTGGTTATGAAATTACAGCTTTAAGGAAGAATAATTAGTAAAATTTGTATGTTTCACTTCGATGTTGTTTAATAGACTGAGTCAATTCTTTCGCTTGATTATTTAAAATAATCATAGTAATTACTGTTAGATTTTATTTCGGTAAAGATTTTTTCCGCAATTTCAAAACTTTCCACATTTGGATCAACAGCTAAGCTTGCTATTGCGATATCTTTTGACTTCTTTAAAATGGCTTCAACGCATAAATCTTGAATAGTCGCTTCAATTCTAAGTATTGCAGCAATGTTTTTTGGCAACATCCCCCATTTGACACCATGTACGCCATCTTTATCCACCGTAACTGGACATTCGACAACGAGGTCTTGAGGTAAATTTTCAATGATCCCGTCATTTGGAACGTTTACAGCGCTCTCATAAGTATTTTCATCGGTAATTATTGCTTCAATAATAGGGATTGCTCTTTCTCCAGAATGTCCCTTAGCGAGCATTCCTTTCTTAAGATACCTCCCTTCTTTAAGGCGTTTGTAGTGCCTTAGAACGCGTCTATTAATCCTTTTACCGTGTTTATCAGTATTATCAATCCAATCGATCATATCTTGCGTTTCAGTGAATTCTCCTCCGAATTGTAAATATTCACCGAGATGATTATCACCCACATAGGGAAAATAGCTAAATCTTTTATAAACCTCAAAAGTTAAGTTAGAAAATTCAAACCTGTCTTCGCGCTGTTTAAAGTACTCACTTGCCTTACTATTAAATTCTGGCATTAAATCTTTTCCGCTAGCTAACTCCTCGAGCCCCATTAAAAACCCAAAATGATTTAATCCATACGGCTTTAACTTTAAATTATCCAATTTCTTTTTCACCATTCTAGGTATGTGATAATTAAGAAATCCGATTTGATGGCAAAGTCCTACAAATTTAAGATTTGGAGCCGTTCTTTTGATTGCTAAGCATACTCTAGCCATAGGATTTGAAAAGTTTATGAAAAACGCAGCGGGACATATTTCCTCAACATCTTTCACAATTTCTACTATTGGAGGAATAATCCTAAAAGCATGTATAGTTCCTCCAGGGCCACCACATTCTCCTAATATCTGAGTAGATCCATACTTTCTAGGAATTTCGTAATCTTCTCTCCACAATTTAAAGCGATCTCCAACTTCGATAGAACTAATAACGAAATCTGCTCCTTTCAAAGCATTTTTGCGGTTTGTGGTGTGTTCAACATTGAATTTATCATTATGGATCTTATTTTCAGTTTCAATTAACTCAAAAATGATTTCTAAGTGTTCCTTATTGATATCGTGTAATACAACGGTTGATCCGCTTAGAACATCGCTTTGATAAAGATCTAAGAAAGTAGAAGGCCCAAATGAGGTACTACCCGCGCCTACCAATACAATTTTTTTATCCATCGGTCTCAATTTATAATAAAAATTAAGAATATCCATTTTATTCTTATAAATTAATTTATTGTTCAATTGATTTAAAGAATTATGATATCTCGCTCTTGACAAAAATGACAAAGCAAAACCTTAAAATCAAAACAGATGGGAAAAAAAACCCACAATATTTATTAGTGTACACTCGTTTTATTGTTACAATAATGAATTTTTCACGACATAATACTAGTACATGGGCTGGCTGCAAGAGAGCCATTATTCCCACTGTTACAGTGTTATGAAGAGAATAAATCCTTTTTCTTACTCTTTTTCTTTTGAATTGTTTGGATTTATTCTTTTAGTGTAATACTTTCTCAATTTTTTAGAAAAAGGTGGAATGGGGGTTTAATTTTCTGCGTAAAAATTTAAATTATAAAAAGGAGGTGAAAAAAAGAAATGGCCGGAAAAATAGAACCTGATATGATATTAGAATATTATAAAGATTGGAATTCTGATAATGCCCCCGTCATGATGATGCTTGATATCTCAGATGCCTATCCTGGTATAATTGAAAGCGAAGATCAGAAAAGAATAGCTTATCTGAGAAAAAAATATCAAAATTTATCTAAATAACTTTTAATTCTTTTTTAATTAATAATTAATTATTTTTTCTATTCTTTCTAAAGCTTCTTTTATTTTATTGATTGGTTGAGTTAATGCAAATCTTACAAAACCTTCTCCAAACTTACCAAATCCTGCTCCAGGAGTGAGAACTACTCCAAAATCTATCAATTTCTTTACGAAATCCATACTATTAGTTTCTCCTTCAGGTATATGAGACCATACATAAAAAGTTGCTTTTGGTTTTTCAGTTTTCCATCCTATTTCATTGAGACCCTTTATTAACGCATCTCGCCTTCTTTCATATGTTTTTATAATTTCTTTTACAATTTTGGGCTTTTTTTCAGATGTGTATTCGCTCAAACCTTTAATAACAGCTTTTTGAATAAATTTTGGACTTCCAGAATCAATTTGAGATTTTACTTTTCTAATTCCCTTAATTATATCTTCATGTCCAACTGCCCATCCACATCTAAATCCCGTCATACAAAACATTTTTGACGCACTATTAAGTTCTATGTGATTTTGGTCTATTTGTAAGAGAGAGGGGGCAATATAATCTTCAAAAGTGAACTCAGAATAAGGATTGTCATAAACAATAATAAAATTATAATCTTCAGCGTAGTCAACTGCTTTTTTTAAAAACGCTTTAGGTGCAGTAGCTCCAGTTGGATTATTGGGGTAATTCAAATACATCAATTTAGCTTTTTTAAGAATACTAGTATTAATGGTTTCAAATTCCGGTAGAAAGTTATTTTCTTCTAATAACGGTACTATATATGGTTCTCCATCGCATAATTTTGTAGCACCGTTTTCATAAACAGGATATCCCGGGCTAGGACACAACACAATATCTCCCGGGTTAACAAAAGCTCTTGCTATATTGGCTATACCTTCTTTTCCCCCAATTAAATTACTTACCTCATTATCCACATCAAATTCTATATTGAATCTTACTTTATACCATCTCTGAACTGCCTCTCTAAAATCTTGTTCACCCATACTAGTTGGATAATTTTGATTTTCTGGATATCGTACTTGTTTAATTATTTCGTTAAGAATTAAATCTGGAGTTGTTAAATCTGGATCTCCGATGCCTAATGATATTAAGTCAATTCCTTGCCTTTCTTTTTCATTTTTCAATTTTTCAATTTCAACGAAAATATACGGCGGTAATCTGTTAATTCTATTAGCGTATTTTATATTAATTTTAAACACCACATAAATTTTAGAGAATTAAAATTTGTATTACTTCATTTATAAACAGTTAAAAATCTTATGAAAAGAATTTGCAAATATTAAACTAATTATTAGATTAAGAAGAAATTAAATAAAAATATCAAAATAAAAAAAAATAATATTTAAGTTTTTATGATTTTTGGGTAGATAGTATTTGTTCTCCTTTATTTAACTTATACTCATATTGTTTGCGATCCATTAATAAGAAAGGAATTAACGCAAGATTAAGAAGGAATATCATCATGATAAAGACAACTCCAAAAATATTCCTAATATCTGTTACCGTACTAGATAAAGTGCTAAACACTATTCCGGTAAGAATTAACCCTGTTTGTATGCCTAAATTGGCAAAAGATGTGCAAATAGAATAAAATGTACTTGTTGCTTCAGGATATTGCTTTGAATATTCACTTGCTACAGCCGAAAAACTTGAATTGTTCCAACCACTCGAAGCTCCAATAATAAAAGTAAAAACTAGTAAAATGAACCATTCAGTAGGAATTAGCTGCAACAAAAGAGCAATCGTTCCTAATGAAAGTGATAGAAAAACGGATAACCTTCTTGTTTTGCGATCTGCAATTGAACCTCCTACAAACGCGCCTATAATAACCCCTAATCCTATAATTAATGTTATTATAGCCTGAGGGTTGTATAGGCTTATATCTTCTTCTAATAAATCAAGGGTAGCGCCTTCACCGGCAACAACGCCCGCTTGTACTAATACGTATAGTGAAATCATTGTAAATATAACACCACTTACAATTGCCATAAAAAACGAAAACCCAAACAGCTTCCAGTTTTCGCCCCTCTTAAACATTGATTTAAGATTTTTTCCCAATCTTACTTTTTCAGTAATAGTTGTGTGAGGTATTTTCAGAGTTAAAAGCCCAAATAGAATTGTAAGGATACTAATTACAATTAGGGTTAATTCAAATTGTATAAATTGAATAATGACCAAAATTAAAGGACCTCCAATTATTATTCCCACAGATCTAAATGCCCAAACTGTTCCTGTAGTACGCCCTAATTTATCTTTTGGACAAATATCAAGAATAAATCCGTCCATTGCGGTATCCGAAATCGCTACTCCTAAAATTATTATAAAACCAAGTAAAGTTATATAACCAAGAATTCCTGAAGGATTTGAATCAAGTAAAAAGGGAATTAATAATGATAATATTATCCACATAATTCCTGTAAAACTGGTGGAACCTAATATCTATGGTTTCCTTCTACCAAGTTTTTTCGAACCAAATCTATCGCTTAATAAGCCATATATCAATTTAAGAATAAAAGGCGTTAAAATAATGGAAAATATGAACGAAAGAGCCGCCGTGTCAACTGAACCAAGCTTTTTTAACAGATATACAGGTATAATTACAGTAAATATACTCTGAGTATAACTCCTTGAGTAAAATATAAAGAAGAAAAAATACCTGTATAAATCAATTTATATTCATTTTCGCTTGTCGCCATTTGATCAACCAAATTTTTTTGATAAATATAGTTATTGTATTTTATATTGTATAACCCAATATTTAAAATGAATATTTTTCATAAATAAATATATCAATTGCGAATAATTATTAAAAATTTTAATAATAATAGTGTTGTGTTAAAATGGGTCGTCGTACAAGGATGAGACAGGTAAAAAGTACGCCAAATAATTTTTACTTCCAATCTGAGAGAAGAGACCCATTATTAGTGGATTTTGTTGGTTTAACGGTCGCAGAATTCGAAGCAATGCGATTAAAGCATTATATTTCCTTGAATCAAAAGGAATCTGCAGAAAAAATGGGTGTATCTCAACCAACATTTTCTAGGATTTTGGATAAAGCTCATCAAAAAATCACTCAAGCTCTTATTGAAGGAAAAGATATACGTGTTTATGGGGGGAATATTAATTTTAAACAGGGTTTTAAGGGCTATGGGTGCCTAAATTGTAATGAAGAGTGGGAAGATGAACTAGCCTCGCAAGAACGCAAGACAAATTGTCCAAAATGCGAATCTGAAAAGATTTATTATTTAGTAAGAGAACCGCTTTAATAATTGCTAATATCGCTAGTTTAAAAAATAATCTTTTTATAACATAACATAGAATTTTAATTAAATTAAGCATTTTACAATCTGTTTAATTAGGATTAGGTATTACTAAGGGGATTATAAAAAATGGTTAAAGATCGTAAAAAAATTTGGTATAAAGCGGCGCGAACGATAGTTAAAGCTGGACAACTTCCTATGGCTGTTAATGATACTCTTCTTGAATTGCTAAAACTAATAATGATTGAAGAACAAGCAGATTTCATTGCAATCTTTAAAAAACCTTCTCTTAGTATAGATGAGATAAGAGAAAAAACAACTTTAAATGACGAGGTCCTAAACCAGACTTTAAACGAATTAATGGATAACGGAGTCGTAGTAGGCGTTCCAAGCAGGAGAACGGGAATAATGGTATATAGGCTGCTGGGCCCCTTTCCTGGTTTATTTGAAATGCAATTTACGAGAGGCGAAACAGGAGAAAAACAAAAAAAACTGGCGCACCTTTTTAACAAAATGTTTGAAATAATGAGTGAAGGAACTCAAAGAAACTACGATCACATTGTCCCTCAGTTTAAAAAATTTCCACCTATTACAAGAGTCGTACCCGTTGAGGAAGAAATTGAGGATGTTCCAGTTGATAAAATACTACCGTATGAAGAAGCCTCAAAAATAATAAATAAATACGAGGATATTGCTCTCGTTCATTGCTATTGTCGACATGAGAAAGATCTATTAGAGGACTCTTGTAAAGTTACAAACGAAAGATTGAACTGCTTATTGTTAGGAAAAAGCGCACAATTTGCGATAGAACATAACTTTGGAAACCAAATTTCAAAGGAAGAAGCAATAAAAATAATTAATAAGGCATCAGACGAAGGACTCGTCCATAAAGCGTTCCATACTCACCTCAAACCAGAATTAGACGAAGAAGCTATTTGCAATTGTTGTAAATGTTGTTGTGGTATATTTTCTTTATTTTGGAACGGCATTATGCCATACCATTGCTATACTAGTTATTTAGCAAAAGTGATTGATGATATATGCATAGGTTGCGGAACATGTGTAGAGAAATGTCCAATGGAGGCAATTGAATTGGAAGATGCTATTGCTGTTGTTAACGAAAGTAGATGTATAGGGTGTGGCGTATGTGTTCATCATTGCAATTCAATTGCTATTAAATTACGAAGAACTGGAAATAGAGAAGTATTTGTTCCGCCTCCGAGGATAAAAATGATGTGAAATATTAACATAGAAACTTAAATAATGTTAGTTATCGTACAGAATCATACCATCATTCAATATCTTCAATTATGAATAAAGTTAATTTTAAAATATTTAAATATTCAAAATATAGCTTCATAACTAAATCCTCAATGTTTAAAGTTTTATTTAAAAATATTTTTCTTTTAAATAGAATCGTCAAGAATAAAGTGTATGATCGAAGATGATATCAATTCAAACCAATGCAGATTTTGTTCTTCATCTTTTTCAGACGATATTCTCAAAAAAATCAAAGATGATAGGAACGATGTCTACTGCGAAAATTGTGGAGATTTAATAAAAATAGCTCAAAACAAATATAATTTTAATCATGCCGAAATTATTAAAAACGCCTCTAATAATACCAATGATACACCTACTAAGCCTCAAAAAGATTTAGAAAGCAACCCAGACGCTTTACATTACCCAATTGGCCGCATTTTTTACGACAAGGAGTTTCCACTAATCTTTAAGAGTAATTTCATTATTGTATTTTCTCGCCTTACTTATTTTCATGCACTACATTTAGAAAGCAAAGGGCAAATCGATCTCAGTGGCTTGGAAGTACCTGAAAATGCCATTAACGACCTCTATATGTCTATAAGGCATGTTCAGAATATGCGAATTAAGGCTGATTTCTTAAAGAACCTACATGAAATCTCTAAGGAGGAATTTGAACGCTATCTGAAACAATTGCAGGCTAAGATTCAATCCAACCGCCAGTATCGGGAAGATTTCATCATATACTCCCGATGGTTAATAAGTAAGGTGTATCTTATTATATCCATGAAATGGAATGATGAGAGTCTTAACAAATTTGATCGTATAATTAGAGATGATCTAAAATCTGTAGATAAAATAAAGATTGAAAGTTCAAAAACTAGCGTGAATATGGACGATTTTAACAGAAATGAAGAACCTTTCATAATTAAGAACAATTCTGGTCCCCCTCAAGTAAGAAATTTAGCTGCACCTTCATCTGTCCAACTGCTTCCAGATGGCGTTCTTAAAAAGTTGCATTGGTTAGAATTATTTGAAGCACATCGTGATACAGAAAAAGTTAGGGAAGTACTTAATAGGGAAGGTATTGAGGTACCAAGGACTATAACACTACTAAATTATTTAGTAAAAGCCTTAGGTAAAAACTATTTCGAATCTATAGTTAAAAATAAAGAGTCCTTTTTATCTTATTCAATAACCGAGATGATTCATTGGGTAGAATTATATGTCGTTCATGGATTAGCACAATCTCATAAGATTTTTTGTAGAGAAAGTGGTAAAAATCCCTCCCCCTCTACTTTCAAAAGAAGACTTGTCTCTATTATGGGTAAGCCAGAGTACACCAATATAATGAAAAATAAAGTTTATCGCATTTCTAAGTCTGAAGCACTTCTCATGGTAAAATTATTCAGAGAGCTAAAACTACCTTCTAAGGTTAGGGATCGAATGATTGAGCTAGGGTATAGAGTTCCAAATAATTATCGGTATGTAAGTAAAATAATTCAAGGTTTTTTAAGCACTAAAACATATAACAGTATTCTCCTTGAAGGTATGGCTACTTTTTCTAGAAGTTATTCTAAACAAGATGCAATAGAATTCGCTAAAATAGTAGGAATTGAGAAAACGGGTCGTCCCGGTAAATTTTTATCTGACCATTGGATATCCACTGCGAATAAGTATAAATGGGAATGTGGTGTGTGTGGAATATCGTTTGAAAAAACTGGGAAAGCTGTTATATATCAAAGGTTATGGTGCCCAAAATGCTCCAAATATAATGAGGAAAATTACGTTTTGTTCCTTTTCATGCACCTTTTTAAGAAGAATTTTGAACACCATAAAACTTTTAGTTGGCTTAAAAGCTCTAAGGGAGGACATATGCATTTTGATGGGTATGTAGAATTGAAATTATTTGGTGAGATAATAAACTTAGCTTTTGAGTATGACGAGGTACAGCACTTCCAGCAGGTTCTTAAATACCATGGGACATACGATGATTTTAAATGGGGTTTTCAGCTTGACAGAGAAAAAGACCAACTAAGTATAGATAATAACATCATATTAATACGCATTCCATATTCTCTCCATCCCAATAATATTAATAGATTTAAAAATGATCGCGGAATGCAAGTTCGTATTATAGAGACTTTCTTGTCTTTATTGGAGCAAAAATATAAAAGTGATGGTCTTTCTCTCACAGAGGTTAATAATCGAATTTCAAGGTTAAGAGATATGTTATATAAGCGATCGGTATTTACTTATCAAGATTATCTTAATAAGTTGCAAACTCAATCCACTTTAGACGACTTTTACGAAAAATAAATATAAAAATGGTCTATTTTTCAAAAATTAAAAACAAAAACTTAAATTATTTCTCTGAAGTGTAATAACTAAGAAAATTTAAAACTTAGAAAGAACTGGAAATAGAGAGGTTTTTGTTCCGCCTCCAAGGATAACAACAACTTAAAATAAGGGATAATAGATGACTGATAAATTATGGTATCAACTTGCAAGAAATATTTTAAAGGCAGGAGGTCCACCTGTACCCATTAATGACACCCTTATCGAATTGTTAAAGACATTGATAAACGAAGAACAATTAAAATTTCTTTTAAAGTTTCGAAAATCTCTTAATCGGGACCAAATTAAATCTAAATTTGATTTAGATGAAGCATCATTAAACATAATGCTAAATGAGTTAATGCACATCGGAATGATAACGGCTATACCCAGTAGGACTACTGGTGTGATGGTTTATCGTTTAGTGGCTTTTCTACCGGGATTATTGGAATTTACTCTCATGCGAGGTGAAACGGGAGCAAAACAAAAGAAACTAGCGAAACTATGGGAACAGTTGTTTAAAGATGAAGCAGAAATTACTCGAAAAAACTATGATATTGTAATGAACGCGTTTAAAAACGCACCTCCTATCGATAGGGTGGTCCCTATTGAACAACAAATAGAACCACACGAAGAATTAACGTTACCCGAAGAAGAAGTAAGAAAAATCATAGAAAAATACGAAATTATTGGCGTTTCACATTGTTATTGCAGACACTTTAAAGATTTACTAGAAGATCCTTGCAAAATTAATGCTCCACGGCAGAACTGTTTAAGTTTTGGCAGAACTGCTAAATTTGCAATAGATCAAAGTTTTGCTAAGAAGATCTCTAAGAAAGAGGCTTTAAAGATATTAAAGAAAGCAGAAGATTTAGGGTTAATTCATAAAACTTTTCATGTAAAAGGAGATCCATTTATGGAAGAGCTCGCAATTTGTAACTGTTGCCGTTGTTGCTGCCAGAACCTTCAAGCATTTTATAATGGCGCTTCCCCTACTCATACTTATACTTCTTATATCGCACATGTTAGTGAAATCGATTGCGTTGGATGCGGTACGTGTTTAGAATTATGTCCAATGGATGCAATTGATTTAGAAGAAGCTACTGCTATCGTTAACGAAGAAAGATGTATTGGCTGTGGAGTGTGCGCTAATAATTGTCCCGAAGATGCTATAGAACTACAACGGACAGGACTTAGGAAAGTGTTTATTCCTGCTCCTAAAGTTTCAACTTCTTAATACTTTTTCTTTACAATTAATAATTACAGAATAATTGATGGAAATCATAAATAATTAGCAAAAAAATCAACCACATTGAGCAATCTATTTGTTTTAAGTTCCATTGCTAATCTCACGCATTCTACACTAGCTATTAGAGTTTTATCCGATTCTCTAAAAAGCTCGTGTTGAAAGGTAATAGACGATGTTCCTATTTTTTTTATCTGAGTTTCGACTATAACATAATCGCCAAACTTAGCTGAACCTTGGTAGGTTATCTCCACTTTTTTAACCCCAAAAACAGTCCCTTCATGGACAGTATCCTCTATCCTTTTTGGAGATAAAAGGCTATTCATAAAACTAACAAATCCATCGTCAAAATAAACTATATAATTTTTAAAATGGACAATTCCCATCGCATCTGTATCGTTAAACCGTACTTTTACGCTAGTGCTATCCTTAACTTTCAGAAGCTTTTTGATTAAATTGTCTTTCAATTTCGACAAATCTTCTATTTATTAGTTTTAATAAAACATTTTAATAATATTTATTTTGTGAATTTATTTTGTTTAAATACATTTCAACTACGTAAAACTAATTAAATAGACATATAAAACTCCTTTTTATACTCTAAACATTTAAATAGAAAAAAAACATAAGATTTTTTATGAATTCAGATGTTAATTATAGTAAAAAATACACGTACATTTTTGTCTTCTTTTATCTCTGTGAAGGTTTTTCTCAAGGAATTCCATTTCTGTTCTTTCCTCAGTACTTAGCACATACATTAGGTGGGTCGTATGATATTGCTATATGGTTAGTCATTTTATCAATAGGGAGCTTACCTTGGACAATTAAAATGATTGTGGGAGTATTCAACGATAGATGGGGTTCTAAAAAGTATGGTCAACGATTCCCGTGGATACTTAGTTTTGGTGTCTTTGGAGGTGTTTGGTGGATCGCAATGGCATTTTATCTACCTGTTAATGAGATTTATCTTTGGTTGACAATATATTACTTTATGACGCAATTAGGAATGGCTTTTGCAGATACCGCCTTAGACGGTTTAATTCTCGATGTTACACCTAAAGAAAAGTTAGCACGAGTTCAAGGATATACTTGGACTATGATGTTTTTAGGTTACGGTGCGGGAGGAATGCTTTTAGCATTGGTTTTTTTAGCTTTAAATATTGTACCCGTCTTATTTATCGTAACGGGAGTTTTAGTGATTTTATCTAGCGTCTTTCCCTACCTTGTCAAAGAACCTCCTCTTGAAAAGAGGTCATCGAAGGAATTTGGATTGGATTTATTGACAATTGTTACAAAAAAGCGAAATTGGAAAGTCTTTATGTATACTTTCTTGGCAGGCATTCCAGCAGTTATGCTTTTAAATTTCTTTATGTACCTTGTGTTAATTGCCATGGGCATTATCGATGTCAGTGAAACGTTACTAACGATTGTTGGAGGGGGTGCCGTTGATTTACAAGCGTGGAGTTCGATATTTTACCTTGTTAATGGGTTTGGCATAGTTTTTGGTTCTCTTATTGCAGGCAAATTTGGTGACCGAAGCCGTAAAAAGACTCTTTCATACATCTACTTAACATATATTCCATCTTTTTTAATATTAGTCATACCTTTTGCATTATTAACTGGCGAAATTGTTCCGTTAATATTTGGAATGATATTTCTGTTCTTTCTAGGTGCTCTTCAAAACGCTTTAACTGTAGTAAATCAAACAGTACGCGGAGATTTATCAAAGAATTACTATCCTAAACTTAAAAGTACATATTTTGCAACATTAGTTTCACTAGCAAATTTGGGTCAAACCGTAGGTACAATTGTCGGTGCAGGTCTTTTTGCTCTTTTCGTTTTGTTTACAAATAGCTTCTATATGATATTTTTCTTCGTTTCTGCTTTCTGCGCTGTAATTTTGTTGGCAAGCTACTTAATTTTTAGAAAAATCGATCCTTTAGATTACGAGTTAAGAAGCTAAGTTTAATAAAGAATAAGATTAAATCTTAAATTTTTTTTATATTTTTTTTTAAAAATCATAAAGTTCAAATCAATTTTGTTTTTATTATATATAAGAATAGAAGATTTTAAGATACACTTAATTAAGCCTTCGTAGCTCAGCGGTGGAGCAGCTGACTTGTATAAACTATTCAAGTTTCAAGACATCAGCCGGTCGTGGGTTCAATTCCCACCGGAGGCTTACTAACTCTTAAAGAAAGGATACAAGAAGCGTCAGACTCCAAACAAGCGAAAAAAATCGACTTTAGCTCTTTACAAATTTACAAATGCTCTTTACAAAATGAGTATACGATCCAGAAAAGCCAAAAATGGAGTTCTGATTTTCTTTAAAAAAATATAAAAGGAAATGAAAAAAAAGTGGTAATTAAAGAAAGAACCCAATAAAACTTAATATTCGATTTTTTGATTTGCCTAATTTCTAAGTCAGATATGTAGTTGAACCATTGAAATAATTTCATTAGTTCAGGAGAAAAAAATCTTTTTTCTAAGTTTTAGTTCAAGAGAGAAAAAGAACAAAAAGGAAAACAAACCCAACGACCGCCTCGTAATTTTTACCTGATATAATTGTTTTCCAGTTTATTCTTCAAAATTTCCAGTTTATTTCTAAGAATTATATTTTTTCTTTTTTTCTGACACAAATAGTTAAAAGTAAACTTTACTTTTTCATTAATTAGATTATTAAGCTTCTATATTATTGAAAAGGAGTTGTAATTTAGTTTGTTTACTAAAGAGGATATAGAGATTTTAGCCTATCAACGGTATAAAACGGGAGAAAATTACGACAAATCTGTCTGGATTCTTGCTGAGTTATGCATAAAGATTAATAAAAATGTGAAGAATGGGTATGATATAAAACCACTTGAAACAGATAATTTGGTGTTATTGATAAATGAAAATGTTAATGGGGAACTACTCACACCCACTAAAGATGAAACTAAAGAATTAGCTGAATTTATTTACAACGAGCATCCTGAAAAGAGTAAATTACATTTCTTTATTGCTGAAAAGCAATTACTACTTTCTGAAATTTCAAAGATTATTAAAGAAAATAGAAAAAACCAGTAACCCAAGCAATATAGAAAGGTTTGCTTACTGAGTTGCTGCAGTAATGGTACAATTATTTACTTTTATAGTTGGTGAGAATGTTGGGGTTTCTACCTCCCACCAATAAATTTGTTGAACATCCTTACCTATTGCTGAAATATTTGAACAAATTCTCAGTAGAATATCAGATAAACGAAGTTTTCTTACTGGTTTTTTAATTTCACCGTTTTCAATAAGAAACATGCCATCTCGAGGTATCGTTGAAAATAAACCATCCATCATATTTGTGAAACGAGTATACCAATTAGAAGTTAAATAGATCGTAGGTTTTTTACATTCGGCAATAATCTCTTCTAAAGAATAATTTCCTCCGCTGATAACTATATTAGAGTGGCCAGGTGCTAGGAATTTAGAACCAATACCGAAGTCGAAAAATATTGAATTACCCGTATTTTCTACTTGTTCCATCTTACTTGTTGATGTATTATGAAGTAATCCTTCAAGAATTCCATTTGTAAAAATTGGAGTTTTACCCGTAGGAGTGCCCTCTACATCAAAAGGACGGCTTCCCAATCCATTATCAAGTAGAGCATTATCTACTACTGTAAAATCTTCAGGCGCAATTTGTTTTCCAATATGTTCGTTTTTAAGAGGGCTCATACCAATCATTATTTTAAGGGGATTTACACCATCAAAAACTTGACCTAAAACATTAGCAGCAACTGTAGGACTCATTATGACATCGTATTTTCCTGGGTGACCTTGCGTACCTCCTACTGCCATTTTAGCGATTTCACCAGCTTTAACGCCAGCTTGAATAAATTTTTTTTCAACTCCTGAAAGATTTCTACTACAAACAATTCCTTGTCCACTGCTTTCGGCATCAACAAAGGATCGGATTGTAAATCGGTAGTATGAGCCATCGTAAGAGCCTTCATTTCCATAACTAGTCATTAATTCTGTTTTAGAGTATCCAAAGTAAAGTACTCCTGCAACTTTTTTAGCTCCACTTTCCAATGATGTTTGTATCGCTGCGTTGACAAGTTCTGGGGCTTTTTCTGAAAAGTTCATTATTTTTGGGTCGAAGATTTGATCTAACTTTTTATATGTATGTAGGTTACTTTCCATCCCATTGTAAAGAAAACTTTCTGGCAGCTTCAAAAGAAATTTAGACGCTTTTATAATAGTTTTTCTGATTTTCGTTGGAGTTGGAGCTTCTATAACGATTTGAGTTGTTCTTTTTCCTTTTGCAAGAAAAAGCTCTAAGATATCATTATTCCATATCTTAGAATTATCTATCAAAGAATTTGAAAACCTTATTTGGTATGTTTTTCCCTTGATTCTTTGAGCGATAATCTCGTCGATATTTTCTTTTTGGGCAAATTCAATGGCGACTTTAAGAAAGTTCTCATTTTCCCTCATTTATTTTTACCTCCTAAGTTTATATTTCTCAATCGGACATGTGGTCCTCCCAACCACACAGGGACTCCTTGGCTCGGTTCACCCTTTCCACAATATCCATGGGGCGAATTGAATTCTTTAGAAACAGCATCAACATTACCTAGAATACCAAATGTAGTTAATTCAAGAATGGGTCGACGAATCATTGTATCTGTTATTTCCCCGTTTTCAATTAAATATACTTCAAGACCAACATATTTACTTTGAAAACGGCGGTCATCGATATTCCATTCAGTAAAACTTTTCATGTAAATTCCTGTTTTAATATCATCAAATAATTCTTCAAATGTAAAATCTCCTGGAGCAAAATAAGTATTAGCCATACGAATAATAGGCTCTCTTTTATAATTAATTGCCCGTGCTGCAGCATTAGATTTTGTGTTATATCTACTAGCATATTCGCGGTTTAGAAGCAATTCATTCAACATCCCCTTTTTTATCAGATAACGCGGACGGGCTTTCACACACTCATCATCGTAAAGGTAAAACCCAGAATTACCAGAACGAGTTGGGTCGTCAATTATAGTGACTTCGTCTCTTCCCATTTTAATATCACCAAGATTTCCTTTTTGTATTAGGTCTAAATAAAAAGATTCTCCTGCTTGCGCGCCTTCTCGCCCTAAAATCCGATCTGCTTCACTAGGATGACCCACATTTTCATGAGCCATTATTCCAGCAACCTCACCACTAATAACGACATCTACTTCGTTTAGATTCGTTTCGATTGCGTTTCGAGCAGCTTTCACTAAACACTTATTATCGTCTAAAATTTTTTCAACCACATTTTTTTCTTCAATCCATTCCCATCCGCTAGTCCCCCCTAAGTTTAGCATTCTTTGTTCTCCTCCCGCTTTCCCTTTAGCAGTATTGAAAGAAATTGTAGATATTATTGAATTTTCAGACTCAACTTTTGAACCCTCACTGGTAACAATATATTTTTCATCGGAATATAGGTCCAATATAAAAGTCCTTGTAGGTAATTTAAATCGAAATTCTTTATTCAAAATTTTATCTATATCAATCATAAATTTCTGTTTTTCTTCAATAGAAATATCCTCAAACTTTATCTTTACAGGCGTCTTCCATTTTGCTTGAACAACCTTCTCATCAGAAAATGTTATAGGTGTTTTTCTTTTACTAGCTTTAGCTAATTTTATCGCTTCTTCAATCACATCTTCAATAGTGTTTTTAGTTAAATTTGCTGTAGAACAAAAACCCATTCCTCCATTAGCAAGAACTCGAATTGCAATCCCACTTGAGTAAGTAATTCCCCCACTAAGTATAACGCCATTTCTCGTAGCATAACTTTCATCTCTTGAATCTACAACTCTTGCTTCGATATAGGATGCCCCATGAGAAACACCATAATTTACCGCAAAATCAGCTATATCTTTTCCATTCTCCATTATAAGTTTCTCGTTTTCTGCTTTTTTAGTGATATATCATATGATATTTGTTTTAATAATATTATCTTTTTAAATTGATTAGCTTATACTTAAGGGCTTATTAAATAGATGTAAGGAATTAACTTTTTGCTTTTTTTTAAATATTAAACTCGGAATAAGTGAGATTAAAATCTATATTGTAATATATTATAATATTAAATAGATTAATTTAAATTATTTTTTGGTTGTTAAATTGCCAAGTCCAAGAAAAAAAAAGCCCATTGATGACAAACAAAAATCTCTTTTTTCTTTCGTCGAAGAAACACAACCTCAAACGAGAAAAATAGAAAGTGACATTAAAAAGCAAGATGATTCTAACGAAAAAGAGGTGAAAGATGTAGAGCAAACTAAAACGGAACCAGAACCGGAACCGGAGTCACATAAAGTACCACAAAAACTCTTTTTTAAAACAAAAAGCCATAATTTTGGTTTAAAAGAAGGTAATATTCCCTTACAAAAGGTTCATAGAGAATCTGTAAGTTCGAAGTACCTTAGATATTTGATTGAAAAGGGAGACATCGTCGAAAATTTAGAAAGAGGATTACTTTTAGATGTCGATTATGATGGAGGTCAAAATAAAGCTTACTGTAAATTTTACGATTTGGATAACGACGATATCAAGATATGGATAGATACCACCGACCATGAGCCTTATTGCTTAAGCAAAGAATCAATTTCAGAATTAGAAAAATTAACTTACTTAGAAAAAACAGGGAAAACGAATAAACTTATTCATTACCAAGGGTTTAAAAGGTTCGAAGAAATAAAGCGTTTTGAACTGCTTAGCGATAAAGAAATAACTATAACGAAGATATATGGCAAGACGCCTATAGATATAGGAGGTTCTGGAGTTAATATCAAAAACATCTTAGGGGAAAATGAAATAAAAGCGTGGGAGGCAGACATAAGATATCATTTAAATTATATTTTTGATAGGCAATTAATTCCTGGATTAATTTATCGAATTAATAACGGAAAACTTGAAAAGATTAATTACCAAGAAAGTACAGAAGAAACTAAAAAATTAACAAGCGAATTAAAAGAGATATTTAAAAATGAAGCACCTGAAATGCAAGAATTTTCTGAGAAATTTATAGACATTTTCCTTACGCCAATTCCCGATGTGAAACGATTAGCTATGGATATTGAAGTTAAAGTGGGGGAAAGAGATTTTAGGATTCCCGACCCTCGCCTTGCGGCCCAAGAAATAATTAGCATATCATTTGTGGCTTCTGATGGTTTAAAATTGGTGTATATGTTAGAACGTGAAGGTTTTAATTTCAACAAACTCCATGAAAGTTTCCCCAACGATGCTAAATTATATTTCTTTAAAACCGAAAAGGAGTTGTTGGTTGAAAGCTTTAGAATTTTGTGGGATTACCCTGTAGTTATTACTTTCAATGGAGATAATTTTGATTTAAGTTACATGTTTCACAGAGCAGAGAAATTAAAAATTGAGAGAGATTTAAATCCAATTCATGTAAAAAGAGGTTTTGGAATAATGTCGAAAGCAGAATGTGACTTAAGAAAAGGTGTTCACATTGATGTTTTTAACTTTTTCTTCAATAGAAGTATTTCTGGTTATGCTTTTAGTGGAGCTTATCAAAGTGCTTCTTTAAATTCCATAAGTGCCGCGTTGTTAGGTGAAAAAAAATACGCACACGAAGAAGAAATCCATGACATGGAATATGGCGTCCTTGCTTGGTATAATCTTAAAGATTCAATATTAACTTTAGACCTAACAAAATTCAATAATTCTTTAGTCTGGAATTTGATCGTTTTATTATGTAGGATTACAAAAATGCCAATTCACGATATGGTGCGACGGCAAATTTCAACATGGATACAAAACATTTTTTTCTTCGAACATCGTCGCAAAAAATTTCTCATTCCTAGAAAATCCGAAATTTCAGATTATAAGAAAGGTGGCGCTTTGATGTCAAAATTTTCCGACGGTAAATTTCAAGGCGCGTATGTTATTCAACCTGTTCCTGGAATTCATTTTGATGTAGTAGTTATGGATTTCGCGAGCCTTTATCCTTCTATCATAAAGGAATTTAATTTATCCTACGAAACTGTTCTCTGTCCTCACAAAGATGACGAAGACAACCTCGTTAAAGGAACTCCTTATCATATCTGTACTCATAAAATGGGAATATTTTCTTATGTAGTTGGTTTCTTCCGAGATACCAGAGTAAAATACTTTAAACCGAAATCGAGCGATAAAACCTTAACTCAAAAACAACGTAGTTATTACTATACAATCCAACAAGCGCTAAAAGTGTTTATAAATGCAAGCTACGGCGTATTTGGTTCCAAAAATTTCCCCTTGTTTTGTTTACCTGTTGCAGAGAGTACAACAGGAATTGGACAATACTCCATAAAACAGACGATAAAGAAAGCAGAAGAGCTTGGGGTCAAAGTGCTTTACGGAGATACGGACTCTGTCTTTCTATCAAATCCATCTAAGTCTCAAATGAAGGAAATATCAGATTGGAGCAAAAAAGAATTAGACTTAGATTTAGAAGAGGAAAAAACATACCAATTCTTAGCACTCTCACAAAGAAAGAAAAATTATATTGGAATTTATAAAGATACTAAATATGTTGATATTAAAGGGTTAGTCGTTAAAAAGAAAAACACGCCAGAATTCATCAAAAAAGCTTTTAGCCAATTACTAGAAATTTTAAAACAGATTACTAATGATGATGAGTTTCAACTAGCAAGGAAAGAAATTATCGCAATTGTCAAAGATAATCTAAAAAAGATTGGGAAAGTAGGAGCTTTTACTTTAGAAGATTACACAATAAATATAGCTCTACAAAAACATCTGAAAGATTATATCAAAACCGTGCCTCAGCATGTAAGAGCAGCTAATACTTTTATTGAAATAGAAATCGCAAAAGCCCTAGCTAATAACGCTAGTGAGAATGAAATAATAGCAATAAAAAAAAGATATCAAAAAGGAGTCGTAGTACAATTCATAAAAAGCAAAGGACCTATTGGCGCTAAAGTGACGGAGCATGCAAAACTTCAAGATATTAATTCTAAAAAATATCGCGAGTTGTTAAAATCTGCTTTAGAGCAGGTATTAGACGCTCTCGGCATATCTTTTGAGGAAATCAAGGGCATTAAAAAGATGGATGCATTTTTTTAAAGTTAAGATTGGATTATGATTAAATTTATTTTTAAAAGAGAAAAAGAAAAGTTTATTTAATTCTTACTTAATTTCAGCTAAATCTACGCCTTTAGTCTCCTTTATAAAAAAATACCCTAAGGGAATTATTCCAAGATTTACTATTACAAAAATAAGAAAAGTAGCACCTAAACCGAATAATAGAATGGCTAAGCTGCTCAATAACAATCCAATAGTTGTACCAAAAGCCCCTATTAGGCTTCTAAATCCGAGTCCAGTTCCTCTTTTATCAGTTGGCACCAATTCTAATGTAATGAGTCTAATCACCCCCCATAACCCCCAAAAAGAGATATGACTTAAAGCGTAGCCCATAAAGACAATTAGAAACGCACTTTGAGGACTTATCGCGCCAAATACCCATATAATTACTGATATTGGCAATAAAACGACCATAGGTATAATAATGGCTTCCTTCCAATCCTATCAGCTAGAAATCCGTTTATTAGGTATGCAATCATTACTGTGAATATTGTTAAAAAGAATATAATAGAAACCAGTGTCTGAGAAATTGTTCCTATATCAGCAATATATTTTTCAAATAATCCAATGAATAGATTTGAAAACCCAAACAAAAAAGAAATGATTAACATTGTTATATAAGGTTTGCAATCATCTATTTGAAAAAGTGATTTTATATCTCCAATAAAGGTTCGAGATTTTTGTTCCTTATTTTCTTTCATGAGCTGAAACTTAGAACTTTCTTTAAGAGTGAAATAAATTACAAAGAATAATGGAATTCCTAAAATTATCGGAAATAATGTCATTCCTCTCCAATTAGGGCTTACATCTGTTATAAAAATAAAACGACAGATTACCATTATTATAGCCCCTATTAATCCAGCCATTAATATGATATTTGAATTTAAAGCTCGTTTACTTGTTTTTGACTCTTCATTTATAATAATCAGCCAAATATCGCTCATAAAGAAAAAGTTCAAGAAAAACCCAAAAGATACGTACATTACATAATTAACAGAGAAAAACATACCTAACGACGCGATGCTCATCCCAACAACGGTAATAGCCAACATTAATTTTCTACCAACAATATCTACTAAATATTGATTGAAAAAAAGAAAATACATTCCTATCGATGTTATGCTCCCTGCCAATGCTACAATAGAATTAGCTTCATTTGTTGGTAATCCACCTAAAAATTCAGCCACAATCAAAGAAGGAATTGAACCGGGATAAATAGTACTATATGTATCAAGTATTTGAACGAGCATCAAGACAAATATTAGATATCTAAAGTAAGATTTTGAACTATTAATTAGATTATCGTTATTTCTTTCAGTCATCTTATCTCAAGTTTAATTGTCAATCCTATATTTTTTAAAATAAGTTGTTAAAAATATGAAATAGATTTGGTCATCTTTATTAATAAATGTATAGGATCAAAGTGTCCATCAAAATATTTTTCTCAAAAAATTAAAGCTTAATACCTACAAAAAATAGGACTACAAAATAATGTAAAAGAATGTCATAATTATTCCGCAAAAAATAGGATTTAGAATATTATCGTCAATCTTTAAACTTAATAAATCGATTATTAAAAATACAATCCCACCACTTAAAGATATTACAATTACTTTAAAAGGCAATAAAGCAGGCTCAAACAAAAATAACGCAAATAAGCTTACACCAAAAGAAGCTAAAAACCCAGAAATGTATCCAATTATGGTTTTATTGTTATTTTTTGGGAAGTGGTGCTTTCCAAAAGCAACTCCTACAAGTGAGGCAAATCCGTCCCCTATACTAGTTATTAACGCAGCTGCAGCAAAAACTCCAAACGGTAGAAAAAGTAATGGCACCATTGACAAAACTAACATCACAGTTTTAGTAAACTCGTAGATTTCATTACGCTTTAAAGCCTTTATTAACAGATTTGACAGACTATCCGGTAATAGATGATATATGTTCCGATTTTCAAAAATATAAGATAAGCGTATAAAATCCAAAGCGGCAAATAACATTACTCCCGTATAACCAATTGTTAGAATTAAAAACATTCCAAAATCATGTCCTGTAATGCCCCATACTTGATCTGCGTGCCATACTCCCTCCCATATGTGGACTGCAAAATTCCATAATATAATTATTACTCCAGCAGGAATTAAATGAAACAATTTTCTGTGAAAATCGGTTCTCAAGGAATAGGATTTGTTGTTATTCTGCTTTACGTTAATTAATTCATATTTTTCGAGAAATTTTGCGAGCGTGCGATTTTGTTTGAGGTACGGTCTATCTTTTAACACGACACGATGCTGATACATTAATAAAGAAAATATTAATAAAAGAGAATAAATACAAATAATATTCATGGAAAACGACTGATGGAATCTTATGTGTTCATTATCTTCCATATAAAAAAAGGGGTAAATAATTCCGGAAACAATCCATAATAAAACAACGATAAATGAATTGTAAAAATTATGCTCCTTAGGAAACCTTCTTTTTAATTTAGTGGCGTAATATAGTTGACTAAGTCCCATTACAATAAATAAAATCGTTATGGGCAATGTGATTAAAGTAAAAACCATGGTATTCTAAATAAAAAATATTCGATATAAAAAATAATTTGTGGAATAAGTTTAAGTTAATATTTTTATCCCCCTCCGATAGGAGGAAAAATTGCGAGAGTATCTTTATCTTTAATAACTAAATTTCTGTCGTATCGGGGTAAGCCATTAACCATGAAAATTAATTTCTTTTCCTCATTAGGAATCTTTACTTTTTCCAAGACAGATTTAATTGTACTTCCTTCAGGTATTTCAATAACTGATTTAGGAACGCCGTATTTTCTTAAGTTTGCAAAGAGTTTAACTGTTATGTAAATAGAATTAAGGTGGGGTATTTCGACGAACATTAACGCCATTTTCTTAGAGAACAAGCCTACCCGATCTCCATCTCTGACTTCTTTACCGGGTCCACAATACTGACCATTTACAAAAATATGACTAATTTCGTTACCTTCAATATTGAATTTGTCAAGAATATCGAGGACAGTATGTATCTCATTACCTTCAATGTTTAACGTAATAGGGAACCCTTTCTCTAAATCGGTATCTTTTACTTTTTCCCTCAAATTTCCGTATAACTTTATCAAAATCGACATCTTATTAACGTACCCATTAAAACAACAAGTAAAATAAGATAAAAATGTTATCTTTATGTTTTAAAAGAAAATAGTAAAAATAAAATTAAAAAATAAAGCTTTTTTATAAGCCTAATAATAAAATTTGATCTATAAAATCATGAACTTTTTTCAAGTTCTCTTCTCCAAGCGATTTGTCTACTTGGATTTTTAGATCCAAAATTGTACTCAAAGCTTGTACTACTGTGTTTTGAACGGTGCTATTAAATTGACTCTTTTTTTGGTTTTGTTCCTTAAAATATTCCACTCGATTCAACATTGCGTCTTGATATTCTTTTGCCATATTTGTTTTTAACGAGACTAGCTTACGTAGCTTTAACCCATCTTTAGTTTCAACAATTTCATCAACCATCTTTTTGTCACCTAGTTTTTTATTCCTCCTTTTTTATTCCTCCTTTTTTATTCCTCCGTTTTGAGCCACTTCTTGTCGAATTACTTCTCTTGATTGTCCCGTAGTCGTATCAAATTCTTCAATAATTTTTTGCGTAATATTTTTTGCTACTTGTTTTTCGATGCTCTCCCGGTGTAAAGAATTCATAGTACAAAATGGAATCTCTTTAATGGTCCCATCCGGCATTGCTACTCCAAAATGAACGATACATCTTTTTGTTCTTTCAATATCCATGTTATAAGCATCCTGGAAGTGCATGCTGGAAAGTAAGAGAGTGCCATGTGTGAACGAACTAATGCTTTCCCAATCGGCGTTCATAAGCAGACGGGAGAACATCTCCATGAGTTTACCAGGTTTTTTCGTGTATTGTAGCATCCCAAGTAGAAATCTTGCTTTAAGTTGCGTTTTGTCAAGAAATTCTAAACCACTATCTAAAGTTTTACCGGCATCTCCTAACAAGTTTTCAAAGAATTTAATAGGTTGTTTCTCTTTGTGCTTCACTTTTTCCCAGAATCGATTAGCAAAGTCTATTATTTTTAACGGGTCAAAGTAGTCAATTATTGGAACCATCTCGTTAGTGTCAGGATCGACCACTAGATATGTTGCGAAGCCACAATCTGGGTGGCAGGTGAACTCTACAGGTTCCACATCAGAAAGATATGCGACAATTCTGCCAAATTCCACGATAGTTGTTAATGGATACCAAGCTTCGTCCATCCTAATTTTACCACCGGTCTGATTTTCGATTTCTTGGATGACATCTGCGTTTGTAATTCTTAACTCTTGCATCTCTTCTGACGAAATTCTGCCACACAAAGAAACCGGTTGGAACGTAATTCCACGTATAATGTCAATATTATCAAGAGCAAATTGGATTATGTTACCTACTTCAATGTCTGTGATCCCCTTAACAATTGTAGCTACTAAATTAATGGACGATAAACCAGCTTTCCGGCAATTTTCAACAACCCGTATTTTATATGGCATTAAGTTTTTTATCCCACGAGTCTTCTCGTAGGTTGAGTTATTTATGCCGTCAAATTGAAGATATAGAGTGTCTAAACCCATTTCGAAAACTTTTTTAGTCCATTCAAGACCTCCTTTTTTGCGGCTAAATCCATAGCCGTTTGTAGCAACGATTACCTCTTTAAAACCGTGGTCTTTAGCCATTTTACAAATCTCAGGAAAATCTTTTCTAACTGTTGGCTCACCACCAGTGAACATTATAGCTGGTGCAGGCAAAGGCTTGCTTCTAAAATGTTTCATAATTCTGTCGATTTCTTCTAATGAAGGTTCCACTAAATAACCTGATTTCTGTACGTTAGCATAGCAGAAGTTACAGTTGAAATTGCATCGATTAGTCAAATCAATTAAAGCCAGAGAGCATGTTGATAGATGTTCCGAGCAAAGACCACAGTTATAAGGACACCCTCTTGGATCTTCAGGTGAACAATCTGCGGGATTGGCCTCCCCGTTCTTCTCAAACTGCCAGACGATATTTCCATCTTTGTCTTTCTTTTGATAGTGCGTCCATTTGTAATACTTTGCGCTTGAACTTAGGAGATCCTTGAAATCACCGTGTTCAGGACATGTTTTACGCATATATATTTGCCCGTCATCTTCTTCTTGAACTACCGCCGGTATCCGTTCTAGGCACTCTGGACATATGCTGACCGTCTCTCTAAAATATTTTTCATTTAAATAATCTGTTCCATCTAAATGGTACATTTAAAATCACACCAATTTAAAATAATTTAATTAAATCATTTATTAAACATATTAAAAACAATTTTATATAAAAAGAAAATCCTAATTTTAATATTATTACAAATACCAAGATTAAAGATCGTAAAGATTGTAGAATATGTTTTCTTGTTTTCTACTATTGTTTTATTATACAATAATCTCTAAATAATGTTAAGAAATTCCAAAATTTAGGTTTTGTATAACTTTTTCAACTTTATTTTCCTTGAAAATTTGGTTTTCTTTTTTCAAGAAAAGTTTTTACGCCTTCTTTAAAATCTTCTGTGCCAGCACTTATCTTTATATTTTCAGCTTCAAAATCTAAATGCTTTTCTAAATTATTGTTATACGAATCATTAATTAATTTTTTCGCGTTCGCAAATGCTATAGGAGCCCCCCTACTTAATTTTACAGCAATTTTTTTGACTTCATCTAACAAGGATTTTTCAGTTTTAATAACATGAGAAACTAAATTGAATCTCAAAGCTTCTTCTGAATTAAGATTTCTATTTAAAAAGATCATCTCATTTGCTACACTTAAACCAACAATTTTAGGTAAGTGATAAGTTGTAGAAGAGTTAGGTGATAAACCAACTCCTGTAAATGCGGAACCAAAAGAGGCGTTTTCGGAACAGATTCTCAAATCACAGGAACAAGCAAGACCTAAACCTGCTCCAAAACAAGGACCGTTTACTGCAGCGATAGAAGGGGCTTTCATAGTTTTAAGAATTTTTAATCCAGCGTGCAACTTACTTACCAGTTTAGTAAGAAATGCTTTAGGGTCTTCTGCTTCGTTAAATTCAATTAAATCACCACCACCACAAAAGGCTTTTCCTTTTCCAGTTATGATCAAGGAGCGAATAACTTTATTATTAGAGAATTTCATAGAGGGAGTCGTATAAATCTTCTGCTAATTTATAACTTAAAGCATTAAATTGCGTAGGACGATTTAAGAACAAAATAGCTAAATTATTAAATTTATCTATTTCTAATTCTATTAATTTATTTTCAGACATTATGTTCAAAATAAATGAAATAGATTATAAATTCTTTCTAGGTTCTTGACTTTCAAAGTTAAATTCCATGGTGTGCATCTATCAAAGGAGACCGTTCTCCACCCTATGGTATAGTTACCGATGTGGATTACATATAACAGGATCTAATTTAAAAAAATTTTAAATTTAAAAAATATATTAGGTATATATAATTATATGAAAATCCATCTGAGGATATTTTTATGGCAAAATTCAGAACAACTATAAATATTAAGAGGTCTCCTGAAATAGTATGGAAAGCATATATAGATCCTCATAATATGATTCAATGGACTAAATTTTTAGAAAAGGTGGAAGTTATTGAGGGTAAGTTTGGGGAAGTAGGAGCAATAGCTCATCTGCATTATCTGGAGAAAGGTCGTTCCTATATTTTAGAAGATAAATTACTTTCTTATGAAGCCGGGAAGAAGATTGTATCACAAGTTTCAGGACAAGGAATGACGATAAAAGTTGAAACGATTTTTGAAACCTGTCCAAATGGCACTAATATTTCAATGATTTGGAAGGGGACGAGTAAATCATTATTTGTAAGAGTTATTCTTAGATTGATGCAGAGAAAAATTGCTAAAAATGGAGAAGCTGAATTAAATATATTTAAAAAATTAGTCGAGACTCATGGAGTTAAGTTTCCTAATAATCCTAAAGAGAAATTGTAATAGGTTCTAAAGAAATTTGGCTTTTAGATAAATATGAAGTTATTGATATTAGTTATTCTGTTCTTACAAAAATATTTTAATTGAGAGATTTAGAATATTTTCTCGTTAGTGAGTTAGTCAACTCTTTTAATTTTTTAGAAATTTTTAATTTAAAAACATGATTTTCATCTAAGGTTTTGTATTCACCTGGTAATTTTTTAATATTCTTTAGATAATACTGCTGAATTTCCTTTAATTGAGGTATCTTGCTAATTAAGTTTCCTTTTTCCATTATTGGAATTAATAGAGCCTCTGAATTCTGCGGCGCTTCGTCGTCTACTAACATTAAAATGTCTTCTTTGAATACTCCTAGCTCGTTATAAATCCTGTAAATTTGTTTCTTTCCAGGGTAAGTTAATTTTTCTTCGCTTATTTTAATTTTAGGCCGGCCATTATATTCTATTAGCTTATACACGCCTGCAATAGTTGGATCGTCCCTAGATGTTGTTAACTCGGTTCCCACGCCAAATGCGTCAATGGGAGCGTTGTTATCAATAATTTGTTTAATTTTATACTCGTTTAAATCAGAACTTGCAACGATTATAACTTCTTTACAACCATTATCGTCTAAAATCTTGCGAACTTTTTTTGCGTGCTCAATGAGATCACCTGAGTCTATTCTTACCCCTAATATGTTGTTTTCGTATTTACACACGGTTTTTGCTGCTTTTTCGGTGTCGTAAGTGTCAATTAAAAGTATTGAGTTCTTACCGTAAATTTTGTAACATAAATCGAAACTCTCTTTCTCGTCGTCAAATCGTTGGACAAAACTATGGGCCATTGTACCGCTAGAATTAATATCCAACTCGAGGTCGGCAACCACGTTACTCGTACCGTTAAAACCCGCAATATAGCTAGCTCTTGCCGCGTAAACACCTGCGAGAGGACTGTGAGATCGTCTAGTACCGAATTCAAGAAGAACTTTATCTGGAGCAATAGTTTTTATTCGAGACGCTTTAGAGGCCACAATAGTTTGGTAATTAATGATGTTCAACAAATAAGTTTCTGCTAATTGAGCGTGGAACATAGGCCCTTGAACTCTCATAATGGGCTCTTGAGGAAAGAAAAAATTCCCTTCTTTCATTGCCCACACATCTAATTTAAACTTGAAGTTAGGCAAATAATCGTCAAAAAAGCTGGAATCGATGTTTTTAAAAACCTCTTTTTGTCTCAAGAAATTAATTGTCTTTTCAGTAAATCTAGCGTTTTGTAAGTAATAAATCGCTTGTTCTAAACCGGCGAAAATTAAATAATTGCGATTTTTAGGATATATTCTAATAAAAAGATCAAAAACTGCGATATCGTTTTCATCATTTCTACTGTTCTCTAAATTATCTTGATAGTAAGCAGCCCCCATAGTTAATTGATAAAAGTCCGTAGCAAGGACCAAGTTAATATCGTTTATAAAACCAGATTTTGGCTCTCTCATTATTTTCATCTTAAATTAAATTTTTGAAAGTTTGGTAACTCTCTTCAAAATTAAACCCCAAAAATTATCTTTATTTACGCCGCCACTGCATGTTATTTTATCTCCGACTTTAAATTCAACCTTCTCGTAAGCATTATCGCTAACTCTTATTTTTAACTCATTAACCTTGATAGTATCCTCTTCGCGATAATCCTTAGCTTTCTTTAATTGAGGTCCAATTTTCACATCTTTTAGAGAAACTATATAGTAAATAGTCACATTACCTTGAAAATCAGATTCCCTTTCCAAAATTTCAGTAATTTCCCCTTTGTAAACTGTGATTCTACTGTTGAGATATTTCAACAACTGATAATCGATTGAACTTTCGTCAACCATGCTTACGGCTTTTCCTGACTCCTTAGTTTTATCTCCGGAAGTTGTTGTCGTAGAAATTTTTATCGTTGCGATTTTTTTTTCGAAATCCTTTGGTAAGACAGTTAATTTCCAATCTGATAATTTAAAATAATTATGTTTGAGCGAAAAAATTAAACCGACCCAAAAGTGACTACAAAAACCATTATTTGAGCCTATTCTACAATCACAGTCGCGTTCAGGGTCGTCAATATTTTCTGGCGTTATAGATAAATAGGAGGAAACCTCCCAGTTAAAGCCCTTGAATAGCAATTCGATTTCGTGGTTCTTTTCATTAACAATTTTTATGGCACTTATCGTTTCGCGATAACTACCGTTTATTATTTTGATTGCTGTCTGAATCTCGTTCGAAATAATTTCTAACTCTTTTTGTTCCACTAATTCTTTAAGTTCTTCTTCTGCTAACGAATCAAGTATAAAACCAACTAGCTCTGTTTTTTTTTAGTTT
>JABUBN010000047.1_pt1 | contig 30548 bp, 23 predicted proteins | sample 7240341 | NCBI WGS metagenome assembly JABUBN01 (sample SAMN07256345, study PRJNA390944) | subsurface metagenome | isolation source: Methane hydrate marine sediment | place: Pacific Ocean: Eastern North Pacific, ODP site | reverse complement strand
GTTCCGTTCTGTTGCGCAAGGCATTTGTAATGAAATCAGGAGTTTCAAAATCCATATCGGCAACCCACATGGGAAGTACATCTTTAGTGCCAAAATATCCCTTCCGGAAATCATATTTTACACAATCTGTATTCTCCCTGGAAATTATTTTATCGAAGTCGTATTTCATGAATTAAGTTAGATTTATAAAAAAACCGGCGACACTTTATCAGAAAAAATCCAACAAATATATACCAAATCCCTGGAGGTATCAAACTGGATTTTTTTAAGGTAATAATTCAAGAACTACCGGAAAAGCACAATGATCCGATGTTATTTTTTTAATTCAAAATTAATTTCTATTTTTCGGATTCAAATTTTTCTACTTAATTTAACATGCAGGTAATAATTCTGATAAAAAAATTAGATTACAGGTGTTTCAAAGACGGAATTGCCTGTATTCCTGCATTTACCATCACGTTTTTTTCCAACCATACAGGTACCCCTTAGGGGGTAACAATCTGATATATAAATCATACCTGGGAATAATTCCAATTCGTTAATAAATCTGGATTTTTTTAATCATTTTCAATTTTACATTTTAGGTATTTTAAATTCTGCATTTTATGATATAACTGTAAATGATAAATAACTTTACATCGAACTCACGTTAAAATAAATAAATAAGCTATGAGAGTATTAAAGTTTGGCGGTTCATGTTTAAGATCGGCCGGGGATATTCAAAACATGGTTCGCATTATTAAACGTTATCCGGAAGGAGAAATATCCTTATTTTAGCAAGGGAAAGTGGGGCTCAACTGGAAATTGATTCGATAGAGTGTGAACCGTTTTTACCTGAGTTATGTCTAAAAGTCAATACAGTTGCTGAATTTTATAACGAATTAGAAAAACATAATTATTTTTTTGAAAAATTAAGGAAAAGTGCCGAAACAAAAGGCTGTAGATTAAGGTATATTGCACAATATGAAAACGGAAAGGCAGGAATAGGTTTGCAAAGCGTGGGACCTGATCATCCCTTTTTCAAACTGGATGGTAAAGACAATATTGTTGCAATTAACACAGACCGTTATATGGAGCAACCATTGGTTGTTAAAGGTGCCGGCGCCGGCGCTGAAGTCACAGCTTCAGGTGTTTTTGCTGATATTATGAGAATTGCAAATCAATAATTAAATGATATGATAGGTGATTTTATTAAGGTTTTTTCACCGGCAACCGTTTCTAACCTTACCTGTGGGTTTGATATTCTGGGATTTCCTCTTGAGAACATAGGTGATGAATTGTCCATAAAAGTAATCCGGGGGAAGAGGATTAGGATAAAAAGTATTAAGGGGTTTGAGTTGCCATTTGAGCCTGCTAAAAATGTTGCCGGTGTTGTTGCTCGTAAAATGATAGATGAATTAAGACTGGATTTTAGTTTCGAATTCGTGATAAAAAAAGGAATAGAACCAGGGAGCGGAATAGGATCAAGTGCAGCAAGTGCAGCCGGCGTTGCATACGGAATAAACGAACTTCTTGGAAAACCGTTGAAGTTAAAAGAATTAGTTGAATTTGCCATGGAGGGTGAAAGGCTTGCTTCCGGAACACCGCATGCCGATAATGTAGCTCCTGCACTACTTGGAAACTTGATTTTAATAAGAAGTTACAACCCTCTTGACATTATTCAGCTTCCATCGCCGGCAGACTTGTTCTGCACGCTGATACATCCTCATATTCAGGTTAAAACAAAAGAATCCCGGGAAATTCTAGAAAAACGGATTCCGCTGGATAAAGCAGTTCAGCAATGGGGAAATGTGGCTGGTTTAATTGCAGGGATTGTCCAATCGGATTATAGTTTAATTAGCCGCTCCATGGAAGATGTTATTATTGAACCAATAAGATCCGTATTGATTCCCAGGTTTGATGAAGTAAAAAAAGAATCACTTGATGCGGGAGCTCTGGGGTGCGGGATATCGGGTTCAGGACCGTCAGTTTTTGCATTCTCAAAAGGTAAAGAAAATGCCCTGAAGGTAAGAAAAGCAATGATTGAAACTTACCATGATACTAAAATAAAATTTGATGTTTACATATCCAGGATAAGTCCGCATGGAGCATATGTTCTGGAACGATCTTATTAGAGGACAAATTGTAAATGCATGAAATACATCAGTACGAACCGAAAGTCAAAAAGCGTCACATTCAGAGAAGCGGTAATAAAAGGAATTGCCGATGATAATGGATTATTTTACCCTTTGAACTTTAATCCGTTTTCAGTTGAATTTATTCAGGAATTAAAACAACTCTCTTTGTCGGAAATTGCTTTTGAAATTGCCAGAATATTTGTTCGGGATAATATCCCTGACAGAGATTTGTTTGAGATTTTAACCGATACCCTCAATTTTGATATCCCTCTTGTGAAAGTTGAGAACGAAGTTTATTCACTTGAACTTTTTCATGGTCCTACGCTGGCATTTAAAGACATTGGCGCCAGATTTCTGGCAAGGTGTATGAGACATTTCCTGGAAAATGACGATCCGGTTACAGTATTGGTAGCTACTTCCGGTGATACCGGCAGCGCAGTGGCCAATGGATTTTTAAGGCTTAAAGAAGCCAATGTCGTTATTTTATATCCAAGCGGTAAGGTAAGTGAGCTACAGGAAAAACAATTTACAACTCTTGGACATAATATTACTGCACTTGAGGTAAACGGCACATTTGACGATTGCCAAAAAATGGTCAAGCAGGCTTTTTCCGATCAGGAATTAAATCAGAAAATGAAATTATCTTCAGCAAACTCTATAAACATTGCTCGTCTGATCCCTCAAATATTCTATTATTTTTATGCATACTCACAATTAGAAAGTAAGATCAAACCCTTGATTGTTTCAGTGCCAAGCGGGAATTATGGTAATCTTACAGCAGGTTTGCTTGCTAAACGGTTAGGGATCCGTATTGATGTATTTATAGCAGCATCAAACATTAACCGGCCTGTTCCCGATTATCTGGTAACGGGCATATTTACACCAAGACCTTCGCGGCAAACCATTGCCAATGCTATGGATGTTGGAAATCCCGGTAATTTTGCACGGATTTTACTAATGTTTGACCATTCCTGGGAAGCTATTAAAAAGGAGATAAAAGGATATAGTTATACTGATGAGCAGATAAGAGCTGTAATCCATGATGTTTATCATAAGACCGGCTATATTTTAGATCCACATGGAGCTATAGGTTATATGGCTTTAAAAGAATATATGAATTCATTTGATGCCTGTGGAATTTTCCTGGAAACAGCCCATCCGGCAAAATTCCATTCAATTATTGAGGAAATAATTCAGACTAAAATAAATATTCCTTCGAGATTATTTCAATGCCTTGAGAAAGAAAAGAAGACAATTTTGATCAATAACCAATTCCATGATCTTAAAGACTTTTTTTTTTCAAAGATGTAAATGAAAGAAGAAATATGATATATTGAGTCCACTCCGAAAAGTCATTTTGACAGAATAATGGCATAATGAAATTTTGGAATGGTGGAATAATGAGTGTTTCCAAATATTCCATTTTTCCAATATTCCAAAGCGATGGACTTTTTAGAGTAGGCTCTATATTTGATGATGAAAAAAGCCTTCTGAAGAAGGCCGACTTATATTAAAGTGTTTAGGTTGTGATTCACCAGGTTGAAACCTGGTGTTACGCGGATAATCGCGAATAGTTTATCCATTTTCACCTTATTATGAATTCTTTTCGATCAAAGAAAAGCCTGGGGCAACACTTTTTAACCGATACAAACATTGCAACAAAAATTGTTGCTTCTTTGTACGCAAAAGATGTTAATGCTGTTGTTGAGATCGGTCCCGGAAGGGGTATTCTTACCAGGGATTTGGTAAAAAACAGCCGGTACGATACATACCTGGTTGAGATCGATGGTGCCCTGGTTGAACAACTTTCTCAATCATTTCCCGAACTGAAGCACCGTATCCTACACTCTGATTTCCTGAAATTGGATATTTCCGGATCTTTCAAGGGTCCGATTGCAATTATTGGTAATTTCCCTTATTACATTTCATCACAGATATTTTTTAAGATCCTGGAAAACCGGGATAAGGTGGTTGAGGTGGTCGGCATGGTTCAGAAGGAAGTTGCCGAAAGAATTAAAACAGGTCCGGGATCAAAAACATATGGTATATTGAGTGTTTTATTGCAGGCATATTACCATGTTGAATATTTGTTTACGGTTAATGAAAAAGTATTCGATCCTCCTCCGAAAGTTAAATCGGCTGTTATTCGTCTTACACGCGATAAAATCGAAACACTTGATTGCGATGAAACTCTTTTTTTCAGGCTGGTAAAAACCGGATTTAACCAACGAAGAAAAATCTTACGAAATTCATTAAGAAGTATTTTATTAAATTTAAGGCTTGATCATGAACTTATGTTAAGAAGACCCGAAGAATTAAGTGTTAGTCAATTTGTATCACTGACCAGGCTGGTGAAGGAAATGTTACAAACAAAAAAATAATTGACCTAATTAACCTAATTTCTAATTAATCTAAAAAACAACCAGAGTAATAATGATCAGAAAATCAGAGATTTGAAATCCATACGGACTTCCTTTGGTCATTGAGATTTTAGAAATTGGAATTTGATTAGGTTGATTAGAAATTAGGTCAATTAGTAATTTATAATGAAGGATTTAAACCAAAACCTTGAACGTCTATCTTCATTAACGAAGTGAGTAAATTCTGATACATATAAATTATGGCTGTTCAATTCGAGTTAACAAAGAGATACATTGAGGAATTAAAGGATTTGATCCAGGCGGGTGAAGAAAAGAAAGTCTTGCAACTGATCGGAGATCTGCATGCTGCTGATATTGCTGAAATTTATGACGAGATAAATATAGGTGAAGCTAAATTCCTGTTTTTGCTCCTTGATGGTGAAATGGCTGCTGATGTTCTGGCAGAGCTTGATGAGGATGACCGCGAGAAGTTTCTGAAGGTTCTTCCCAGTGATGTAATTGCCCGGCAGTTTATCGAAAAGATGGATTCGGACGATGCGGCAGATGTCATTGCCGATCTATCGGAAAAAAGGAAGGAGGAAGTCCTTCTGCACATTGATGATGTCGACCAGGCTGGTGAAATTGTTGAACTGCTTGCCTATGACGAAGACACGGCAGGTGGTTTGATGGCCAAAGAACTGATTAAGGTGAATGAGAACTGGACTATCCTTACCTGTTTGAAGGAAATGAGCAAACAGGCAGCCGGTGTCGACGAGGTATACTATGTTTATGTGGTTGATGATAACGACATTCTAAAAGGCACAGTATCACTTAAACGGATGTTATTAAGCCAGAACCGTAGCAAAATTATGGATATTTCAAATGCTGATGTAATCTCTGTAAAGACGAATACCCCTTCCGAGGAAGTAGCCAATATTATGAAAAAGTATGACCTGGTTGCACTGCCGGTTATTGACTCCATCGGAAGACTGCTTGGGCGAATTACCATTGATGATGTTGTGGATATAATAAAAGAGGAAGCAGAAAAGGACTATCAAATGGCCTCTGGTATTTCTGAAGACGTGGAGTCGACCGACAATGTATGGATATTAACCAGGGCCCGTATTCCCTGGTTATTGATCGGCTTATTGGGTGGAGTCCTTGTGGCAAAGGTTATAGGTTTATACGAAATCGATCTGGGTATGTATCCGGAAATGGCCTTCTTTATACCATTGATAGCTGCTATGGGTGGCAATGTGGGTGTTCAATCCTCTGCTATTATCGTACAGGGATTGGCCAATAATACACTTGGGATTGAAAGCACGTTTACAAAGCTGATGAAAGAACTTACCGTTGCCGGCATAAATGGTATAACCCTTGCAGGATTGATTTTTCTTTATAATGTCCTCGCTACCGATTCATTTGCATTAACCCTGACAGTCAGTATAGCCTTATTTTCGGTTATCATTTTCGCGTCTTTCTTCGGAACATTCATACCGCTTTTACTTAATAGAATAAAGGTTGATCCGGCCCTGGCGACGGGTCCATTCATTACCACCCTGAACGATATCATGGGTTTGTTTATCTACCTGATGATTGGAAGGATCCTTTACGGCGTGTTTTAATCCGCTTCGCTGTCATTAGCTCTCCGCCAACTGGCGGATCGCGTAATTAGGTAGTTATTAGGTTGTTTTACTTTTGTTTTTTCCTGAAGGGATGCCTTTGATACTGGTTGCTAGTGCTTAATATAATAACACAAAATTCTCCTCCTTGGAAAGGAGCCTGCCTGCCAAAGTGGCAGCGCAGGCAGGGAGTACCCGACCGAAGGGAGGTGGTTGATACAGGTTTTGACCTGCTGACTGAAGACTATTGATCTTAGAAAGTTACGAAGTCAGGAGGACGGAATTAAAAGTAAAAATGAAAAAATTCTAAAACGTTGTACCGATTGCCTCAACCGGATCCAATCTTGAAGCGCGATATGCTGGGGTATAACCCGAAATAATTCCAATGGTTCCGGAGATACCTAACGCTAAAATAATATTCCCCGTAGTTAGTGACATATTTAGATCCCATTTGGCGTTTACAAAGATCGTTCCGCCATATACCATGATCAAACCAAGGATCCCTCCGATAAGAGAGAGTATAATGGCTTCGTAAAGAAACTGCTGGAGTATAAAATTATTCTTTGCTCCCAATGATTTCTGTATTCCTATGATATTTGTTCTTTCTTTTACGGAAACAAACATGATATTGGCAATTCCGAACCCGCCTACAAGAATTGAAAAGGCACCAATGATCCAACCTCCCAGGTTAATACCTGCAAAAACAGCATCGAACCCCTGGGTAAGAATGCTTGCCTGGTTGAGTGCAAAATTGTCCTTGTCATTGGGTTTTATTTTTCTGACAGCACGAAGAATCCCCGTCAGCTCATCTTTTAATTCACCAATCAAGACATTTTCTTTTGCCCTTACAATTATTTGTGGATACAATGATTCGTTTCGGATATTAACAATATTCCGGGTGAAATTAATTGGAACCAGAACAACACGATCCAATTCATCAAAACTGATACCACCGGCTCCTTCTTTTTTTAAGAGGCCGGTAACCCTGATCTTTCTTCCGCGTATAGTAATATTTTTGCCGACCGGATCCCTGTTTTCGAATAATTTTTCTGCCAGTTCAGCGCCAATGATGGCACGGTTTTTACCGCTATAGGATTCAAACGGTGAAAAATACCTGCCGCTTTCAATTTCAAACGACCTGATTTTTTCATAATCATGTGTTGCTGAAACGAGCCAAATATTTTCAGCAGAATTATTTTTATATTTAATGGTAACCTGTGTCTGGATCATGAAGGATAGAGCTTCGGCTTTTTGTGATCTTTTCTTTATCTCGTCGTATTCTTTAATAGTTGGAACGGGCCATTTAATGATATCCCACCATGCAAGATTGCGATCAAACGACCATGGCCACTTCTCAACAGAGATAACATTATCACCCATAGAAGCAATACTATCCCTGATAGCCTTTTCCATCCAGTCAAGAACGGTAAAAACAGAAATGATAGCAAAAATCCCGATGGTAATGCCCAACAGTGTCAGGAATGTCCTGAGCTTATTAACAATTATAGAATGGTAAGCAAACAGGAAACTCTCTTTTAAAAGTTTAATATAAAGTATCATTGGTGAAGGCAAATTGTAAATGAAAAGACAAATATACAACGGAATTTTTAATTAACCCAAGTTGCGGGTTATCCGCCTGCCTGGCCGGCAAGGCAGGCAGGGATTGGCAGGCAAGTTATATGTTACAAGTGTTTGAATATAAATGTTTTAACATTTATAATTTACTTGTTATATTTTCAAACATTATCAATTGAAAAGCTTTTACATTGATTATGAATATATTAACCTGCAACTTGAACAAAATAATTGATTTGGATCATTCCAACGGGAAAAAAGAACCATTTTAAGCATTTTGTAAATTCAATATCCCTGAAACCCTGCTTCTTTTACATATATTTTACCTAAGTTTGTAAGGTTTTTGCATAACTTTATCAGGATTTTAACAAACAATTATAAATGAGCGACATAAGAAAAATAACCTCTGCTCTGATCTCTGTTTATTTTAAAGAAAATTTGGACAAAATTGTTACAAGTCTTGATAAACTTGGCGTAAAAATTTATTCAACAGGTGGCACCAGGGAATTTATCAAAAATCTTGGAGTGAAAGTTACATCCGTTGAGGATATAACTTCTTATCCATCCATTTTAGGAGGAAGGGTTAAAACACTGCATCCGAAAGTCTTTGGTGGAATTCTCGCGAGGAGGGAACAGGAAACAGATTTACTGCAGCTTGATGAATACAATATCCCTGTGATCGACCTGGTCATTGTTGATCTGTATCCTTTTGAGGAAACACTTTCTTCAGGGGCTGATGAGCAATCCATCATTGAAAAAATCGATATTGGTGGGATTTCACTTATCCGGGCTGCGGCAAAAAATTATAATGATGTAATTATCGTTTCAAGCCGTACTCAATATAATGAGTTGCTTGAATTGCTTGAAGAAAAGGATGGCACAACAACACTGGAGGATAGAAAAAAATTTGCTGCAAAAGCATTCAGTGTTTCTTCTCACTACGATACAGCTATTTTCAAATATTTCAATTCCGGCCGGCAACTATTGCAATTCAGGGAAAGTCATCTTCATGGCAGTTTATTAAGGTATGGTGAGAATCCACATCAGAAAGGAATTTTTTATGGTGATCTTGAATTGGTATTTGAGAAGCTTCATGGGAAAGAGATTTCTTATAATAACTTACTGGATATTGATGCTGCCATTAACCTGCTGGCTGACTTTAAGGAAACAACTTTTGCCATTCTGAAGCATAATAATCCCTGTGGCGCTGCATCGCGTGGAAAACTAATTGACGCCTGGAAAGACGCTTTGGCGGGAGATCCTGTTTCAGCTTTTGGTGGAATCCTGATAACGAATGAGCAAGTGGATGAGGTAACGGCTGAAGAGATCAATAAGCTCTTCTTCGAGGTAATTTTAGCGAGAAAATATTCGCCAAAAGCACTGGAAATTTTAAAACAGAAAAAAAACAGAATAATCCTCATCCAAAAAGAAACCGATTACCCGCTTTTCTCATATCGGTCATTGCTAAATGGTGTGATATATCAGGAAAGGGATTTAAAAATTGAAACAAACGCTGATTTGGAGGTGATAACCAAAATATCTCCTTCCGAAAAGGAAAAGACCGATCTGCTTTTTGCTAATAAAATTGTAAAATATTCCAAATCAAACTGCATTGTATTGGTTAAGGATAAGCAATTATTGGCAAGCGGAGTAGGTCAGACATCAAGGGTTGATGCCCTGAAACAAGCCATTGAGAAGGCCGGGAATTTTGGATTTGATCTTTCAGGTGCAGTTATGGCTTCTGATGCCTTTTTCCCTTTTGCCGATTCTGTTGAAATTGCGCATCAGGCAGGCATTAAATCGGTAATTCAACCGGGTGGTTCAATCCGTGACAAGGATTCTATCGAATATTGTGATAAACATGGAATGTCAATGGTGTTTACCGGAACAAGGCATTTCAGACATTAGTAACTTGTAAAAGATTATAAACAAACTTAAATAGTAACTTGTAAAAGACTATAAACAAACTTAAATAGTTGATAAAAATGGGGATTTTTTCATTTCTAACCCAGGAACTCGCTATGGATTTAGGAACGGCTAACACGATCATTATCCATAACGATAAGGTAGTTGTAGATGAGCCGTCAATTATAGCAATTGATAAAGATACCGGCAAACTTATTGCCATTGGTGAGAAAGCCCGGCAGATGCATGGCAAAACACATGAAAGAATTAAAACAATCTGGCCATTACGTGACGGGGTGATTGCTGATTTTAATGCCGCCGAACAGATGATCAGAGGAATGATCAAAATGATAAACCACAAGGGGTCTTTATTTACACCATCCCTGAAGATGGTGGTTTGTATTCCTTCGGGAAGCACTGAGGTTGAGGTTCGGGCCATACGTGATTCATCGGAACATGTCGGTGGAAGGGATGTTTATATGATATATGAACCCATGGCTGCTGCTATTGGAATCGGGATTGATGTTGAAGAACCGATAGGAAATATGGTTGTTGATATTGGCGGCGGAACAACGGAAATTGCTGTAATTGCCTTGGGCGGTATTGTCTGCAATAAATCGATACGCATAGCCGGTGGTGGATTTACCTCGGATATTGAGGCCTATATGCGGCATCAACATAACATAAAAATTGGCGAACGCACAGCTGAGGAAATTAAGATTAATGTAGGTTCGGCTGTGCCGGATATTGATAATCCTCCTTCTGATTATATTGTTCGTGGTCCTAGTCTTATGACGGCCCTGCCAATAGAAATACCTATATCTTACCAGGAAATTGCACATTGTCTGGATAAATCCATATCTAAGATAGAAACGGCCATGTTGAGTGTTCTTGAACAAATCCCACCTGAGTTATATGCAGATATTGTGAAAACGGGCATTTATCTTGCCGGAGGCGGAGCCCTTCTGAGAGGATTGGACCAACGGTTTTTTGAAAGGATAAATATTCCGTTTCATGTTGCCGAGGATGCATTACATGCCGTAGCCCGCGGAACTGGCATAGCGCTTAAAAATATAGATCAATTTTCATTCCTGATGAGATAGTTTTGATGGGGTAAAATAAAAACAGGGATGAGAAATTTATTAATGTTCATAATCAGATATTATTTTGTTATCCTGTTTATTTTTTTTGAAACACTTTCCTTAATACTGGTTGTCCGGAACAATAACTTCCAAAAAGCAAGGTTTGTCACTTATTTCCAAAGCACAGCAAGGTATATCTACAATAAAATTGACATTTTAACGGAATACCTGTATCTTCAAAAAACAAACCAAAAATTAGCTGCAGAAAATACTGAGCTAAAAAATATCCTCCGGAGAATGTACCGTTCCGATGAAGTCTTCTTCTATAGCGAGCATGATACGGTTTACCGGCAGCATTACTTTTATACTTCAGCCAGGATCATAAATAATTCAATAAATAAACAACACAACTTTTTAACCCTGAATAAAGGAACCGTGATTGGCATAAAACCGGAAATGGCTGTTATCTCATCGGAGGGAATAGTAGGAGTTGTAAAAGGGGTATCTAATCGCTTTGCCACGGTAATTTCACTATTAAACACCGACCTGAAAATCAGCGGTAAATTTAAAAAGAATAATTATTATGGTTCCTTGTTTTGGGATGGGAGGGATTACAGGAAAGTGCTTTTTCGGGAAATACCTTATCATGTGGATATTAGCTTGGGTGATACGGTAATTACAAGTGGATTTTCAACCATTTTTCCGGAAGGGATATTAATCGGGACTGTATGTAATTATGAAGTAAAAGGTGGAAATTTTTATGAAATTACCGTTGAACTTACCACTGATTTTAAGAACCTGGATTATGTGAGTATAGTAAGTAATTTGCAACGACAGGAACAACTGGAGCTTGAACAATCATTTGATAATGATTAATTTTCTTTATAGAAATATCGGACGCTTTATTGTATTGGTACTGATCCAGGTACTGATCCTGGACAACATCCAATTCAGCGGTTATGTAAATCCTTTCATGTATGTGCTGTTTATTCTTCTGTTGCCTTTTGAAACCCCGAATTGGTTGATCATCCTTTTAGGTTTTGTTTTAGGTTTGACCATTGATTTATTTTCCAATACAATTGGGATGCATGCTTTTGCTACGGTCTTCATGGCTTTTTTACGGCCCTACGTATTGAAAATCATAAAGCCCCATGACGGATATGAGCCCGGAACTTTCCCAAGACTATATTATTTTGGCCTTACTTGGTTTTTAAGGTATTCCATCATATTGGTGTTTTCGCATCACTTGTTTCTGTTTTATATTGAGATTTTCAGATTTACTGACTTTTTTAGTACCTTAATACGAGTGATCTTGAGTGTTTTATTTTCAATGGTGATTATCGTACTGAGTCAGTATTTTATATTCAGGAAGTAAATTTTTTATGAAAGATAATTGTAGTGAAAGATTTTTACTCAAACCGGAAGTATGTTATTGCAGGATTATTTCTTTTTATCAGCCTGATTTATATTATAAAACTTTTTTCATTACAGGTAGTAAATAAAAGCTATCGGTTATCAGCGAGCAGTAATGTTTCGCGGTCTGTTACACAATATCCGGCGAGAGGCTTAATTTATGATAGAAATGGAGAATTACTTGTTTCTAACGAAGCAGTCTATGATCTTATGGTGATTCCCAACCAGCTCCGGAAGTTTGATACGGCCAATTTTTGTACTATCCTTAATATTTCGATCGATGATGTTCGAAAGAAAATAAAACAGGCACAGGATTATTCATTCTATACTGCATCTCCCTTTTTAAAACAAATATCATCAAAAACTTACGCAGTCCTGCAGGAAAAAATGTATAAATTCCGGGGTTTTTTTGTACAGCCCAGGATTATAAGAAAATACACCATGGAAATTGCCTCCCATGCTCTTGGGTATGTAAGTGAGGTTGATGAAAAAGCGATCAAAGAAAATCAGTACTATCGAATGGGGGATTACATTGGAAAAAGTGGGGTAGAGAAATCATATGAAGATGTTTTAAGAGGAAGAAAGGGTGTCAATATCTATATGGTAGATGTTCACATGCGGGAAATGGGCTCATACAAGGAGGGGAAACACGATATTACAGCTATTGTCGGTGTGAATATTGTAACGACCCTGGATGCTGATCTTCAGGAGTATGGGGAATTGTTGATGAGAAATAAGACCGGTAGTATTGTTGCCATTGAACCGTGTACCGGTGAAGTATTAGCGCTTGTTTCTTCTCCCTGTTATGATCCGGCTCTTCTGATTGGAAGAATAAGATCGGAAAATTTCATTAAGCTGCAGCAGGATACTCTCAAACCCTTGTTCAACCGGGCTTTGATGGCTCAATATCCTCCAGGTTCCAGCTTTAAACCGATTAACGGGTTAATTGGCCTGCAGGAAAAGGTTATCTATCCGTCAACAGAATACTATTGTGACCAGGGATTCTACGGAGGAGGAATTTTTGTAGGTTGTCATAACCATGATTCTCCTCTTAATTTGCCAAGATCGATCCAAAATTCATGCAATACATATTTTTGTAATGTTTTCAGAAACATACTGGAAAACAGAAGATATGGCTCTGTTGCTGAAGCGTTTAATTCATGGAGGGAATATGTAATGTCTTTCGGCTTTGGAAGCAAATTGGATTCGGATTTTACAAATGAATTAAAAGGTTTGGTTCCTGAGGCATCATATTACGATAAATACTACGGAAAAAACGGATGGAGAGCAATGACATTAATTTCCCTTGCCATCGGACAAGGGGAATTGACAACCACTCCTCTTCAAATGGCTAATATGACCGCTGCCATTGCAAACAGGGGATTTTATTGTACTCCCCATATTGTCAAAAGTATTGAAGGACAATCCGATATTGATTTCCGGTTTAGGGAGAAACATAAAACAAAAATCGATTCAAGTCATTTTGAAGTTATTATTAAGGGGATGGATTGGGCGGTAAATGGAGAGCCAGGTAGCGGAAGTACTGCACGAAGAGCCAGAATTGAAGGAATTACCGTTTGCGGAAAAACAGGTACTGCTGAAAATCCTCATGGAGAGGATCATTCGATATTTATTGCATTTGCACCAAAAAATGAACCTAAAATTGCTTTATCGGTTTATGTGGAAAATGGAGGATGGGGTAGTACTTATGCAGCACCAATTGCAAGTCTGATGATCGAGAAATATCTTACCGACACCCTGACTAAAGGTTGGCTTGAGGAATTTATTTTGAACACAAACCTGATTGATCATGAGGAGAAAGGTAATACTCTGGAATAGCATCGATTGGATTACCATTCTGGTTTATCTGATTCTTGTTTTTTTTGGATGGATAAATATTTTTGCTGCTGAATATGACGAAGAACACAAAAGTATTTTGGATATTTCCCGGCGGTATGGCAAACAAACTATCTGGATTGGAGCTGCCTTCCTTTTAGCTTTTCTGGTTGTAGTAATCGATAGCCGGTTTTATCATTTTTTTGCATATGCAATTTATGGGCTACTTATTTTTTCCCTTTTAGCTGTATTGATTTTTGGCCGTGAAATACACGGTGCCAGATCGTGGTTTGAATTCGGCCCAATACGAATTCAGCCTTCTGAATTCGTGAAATTTGCAACAGGGCTGGCGTTTGCTAAATATCTCAGTGCGAAACACCTTAATATTAACAACATAAAATCGCTTGCTTCTGCAGCCATAATCGTTGTGGTACCTGTCCTGCTCATTTTGCTCCAGCCTGATATGGGATCTGCTCTTGTTTTTTTCTCTTTAGTATTGGTTTTATACAGGAATGGGTTATCCGGAAGCATTTTCTTTGCCGGAATTTTCGTTGCCATATTATCCATTCTGACCCTGTTTTTTGATAAACTGATAATTACTACAAGTATTATTATCGTGTCGTTTGCTATTTTCTGGATTGTTGAACGAAAAATGAAATATGTTATTTACGCGATGTCAATATTTGCTGTTATTAGTGGATCACTTTATGGTTTAAAGGAGTGGTTCACGTTTTCTCTTTCCAACTATTTTATTTTAGTGATATCGGTCGTACTCTCGGGTTTAGTGTATCTTTTTCTTTCCTACAGACGCAAAATCAGAAATGTTTCAATCATTTATTTTTTGCTGGTCGGAGCATTGGTTTTAACATTTTCAGAGAATTACGTTTTTAACAACGTACTTGAACCTCACCAGCAAAAACGGATAAATATTGTATTAGGTATTGAATTCGATCCAGCCGGTAGCGGTTATAATATCAATCAATCAAAAATAGCCATTGGATCGGGAGGATTTTCCGGGAAAGGATTTCTGAAAGGAACACAAACCAAGTTTAAATTTGTACCGGAGCAAAGTACTGATTTTATTTTTTGTACGGTAGGTGAAGAGTGGGGTTTTATAGGAACTTTAACGGTAATTGCCTTATTCTCAATCTTACTGATTAGAATTATCCAATTGGCTGAACGGCAACGGTCGGCTTTTGCACGGTTATATGGTTATGTGGTTTTCTCCATCATTTCTTTTCATGTAGTAGTAAATATCGGAATGACTATAGGATTGTTTCCTGTTATCGGTATTCCTTTACCTTTCTTTAGTTATGGAGGATCTTCCCTTTGGGCCTTTACCATTCTTCTTTTTATCTTTTTGAGAATGGATGCCGGCCGGATGGAGTATTTTATTTAGTTTTCAGTTTTCGCTATTAAACAAAATTTTTTGTATAATTGTTACTATTTAGCTTATACAAAGTAGTTTACAACAATATTGTAAAAGTTTATGAATTATACAGGTTAGTTGTTTATAATTTTTTTATTATTTTCATACTATGAAATTAGTTTTAATAGCTGTATAATCCCTAAAACTTTCGGGATTACCATTTATTTTTTATTCATTTATATTTGTGAAATTTTTGAATAAAAATTAAATGGACGTATCATATGACAAATAATATCGTTTCTGGCATTTAGCTATTTGTTCGTAGCATGATTAAAAAAACCTGTTCAATATTAACTCACAAACATTATAAATGGACTATATCGGTTTATTTACTATTATTATTTAAATCTTTGATTTTTGCCCAGGATCCATCTGTAACAGGATCAAAAAATTGGATAAATAAACTTACGAAAGAGGACCAGCAGCAAATTGTATTGGCCAATCAAAATTTAAAACTAGCTAATGGTATCCTGGCCGAAGCAGATAGTATGGAAAATGAAATAAAACTGATAAAGTCATCCGGTGATACAACAGAATTGAAAAAAATTGATGTTTTAAGTGAAAATATTTCTCGGAGAAGATATAATGCTTATCAAATAATTACGAAGGCAAATAATTCGAAAATACTAATATATAGTGCAAGTATTAATAAAGAAATATCAAAAATAGATACAACTACAGAATACTTTGAGAAAATAAGTAAACTACTTAAAACAGCAAAAAATAACCTTGACCGGGCAACAATTTTAAGAAAGGAGTTAATAGCAGAAAAGGATACAAATCAAATTTTTGAAAAATCGATTTCTTCAAATGCATTAGAAAATGAAATAATTCAGAATTTCGAAGAAATTTTTGCCATAATGATGATGATAGAGGAAGATTCGGTTAATTTGCACGATTCTGCTTACATTTCACAAATTGAGAAAGATGCATTAGATGTAACAATTGATACTTCATTTTCATTTATTGATAAAAGGCTTGTAACTGTACAAGACTCTGAAGAAAATATTGCAAATGAAAAGAGTGTTGCAGTACAACGTAGTTTGCTTAATTTTAAAAAAGATACTCATAAAATAGCTATTGGCACAGGAGACCCAGCTAAATATGTGAATGTTATCGTGAACGAAAAAGTGGTTGAAACTATTAAACTAGCTATAGAAAATTATGAAAAGGATACAGTTTTTGATATATTTAACATTACAGCTTTTGACATTGACCTTATACGAAATGCATGGGATAATTATGTTGAAGAAAAAACCACGGTAATTGAATCAGATATTGACATTCAATATGACATTGAAGATGAAGATGACCTGACACTTGCCACAATTGACAAAAAAAAGACTGATGATAACAACATGAAAAATGCTAAAGAAGTACTTTCTCAAGACCTATCAAGCAGTATTAAAGATGCAGAAACTATTCCATATGAACAGCTTATCTTCAGGGTTCAGATAGCTGCGGACAGGGTACCCATAAATAATAAAAAACTGAAGTCGATATACAATGGCAATCGCAAAATTAAAATGTTTCAGGAAGAAAACTGGTATAAATATTATATTGCAGATTGTATTACACTTAAAGAAGCAATTGTATTTAAAAAAGAATCAAAAGTGCCTGATGCTTTTATTATGGTATACAAAAATGGGGAAAAAGAACAACTTTACCTATCAAGCAGTATTAAAGATGCGGAAACTATTCCATATGAACAGCTTATCTTCAGGGTTCAGATAGCTGCGGACAGGGTACCCATAAATAATAAAAAACTGAAGTCGATATACAATGGCAATCGCAAAATTAAAATGTTTCAGGAAGAAAACTGGTATAAATATTATATTGCAGATTGTATTACACTTAAAGAAGCAATTGTATTTAAAAAAGAATCAAAAGTGCCTGATGCTTTTATTATGGTATACAAAAATGGAGAAAAAGAACAATTTTACCTAAAATATGTTAAATCAAATGAAATAAAAGAAACATTTGATGAATATAGGGACTTGGCTGGTTTAAGCAAAGACAAAACAACCATTGTTGTTCAAATTGCTGCCACTAAATTGCCAATGAGCTATGAAAATTTAAAGAAGATTTATAAGGGAAATGAACAAATAAATTATATTAAAGAGGAAGGCTGGCATAAATATTCCATTGGTAATTTCAGGAAATTTAAACAAGCAAATACATTGAGAAAAAAAACAGGAGTTACGGGTGCATTTGTTGTTGCATATAAGAATGGAATAAAAATAGATATTTGAGCTAAATACGGAACTAACCACGATAGTCATAAATAAAAACATTAAATAACTTTATATCATCATAATAAAATGAAGTATATTTAACAATATTAATTTATATATTTGGCAATAAAACCATTTAGTATATGAAAGCAAATTATCTGAAAAATGCGAATTCCAGAATATCAATTATAATTATTCTGATTATTTTATCATCTTGTATTTCACAGAAAAAGGTTTGGATTTTACAAAATAAGGATAAAGATGCAAAATCAAATACATTTTATAATTTAAAAAATACAACCTATAGACTTCAACCGGGAGATTATGTTTTTATTAAAGTTTACAGCACTGATAGGGAAACCAGTAAATTCTTCCAGACTGAATTCCCAACTTTAATGAATCCTACTTATTTATATTTAAACAGCTATTCGGTAAATGCAGAAGGATATTTGAATTTTTCATTTATTGATAAAATATATGTCAAAGGGCTCACAATTGAAGAAATCCAGGGAAACATCCAGAAAATTATGAATGAATATTTTAATGATGTCACTATAACAGTTAAACTAGTGAATTTCAGGATTTCAGTGTTGGGAGAAGTAAAGAATGAACGTGAATTTATAATAACCCAGGATCAAATAAATATTTTAGAAGCTATTGCTTTCGCAGGCGGAATTGAAGAATTTGGAAACAGGAAAAAAGTAGCTGTGATCCGTCAAACAGATGTTGGTTCAAATATTCATTACCTGGACCTTACAGATAAAAGAATTCTAGAATCAGATTATTATTATTTAATGCCAAATGATGTGGTTTATGTTGAACCACGAAAAAGCAAATCATTTTTATATAGTACGATGCCTTATGGTACTTTTATATCCACAATATCACTGATTATTGCAATACTTGCATTTCTATATTAAGTTTTATGTTACAAACAGATAATTTTCAAGAAAAAGAAATTGATTATAAAGATATCATTTATAAAATCCTTTCACACTGGTATCTCTTTGTGATTGGAATTATAATTTCATTTATAATTGTATTTTTTCACAACAAATTTGAACAAACAGAATATAAAGTCTCTACAACAATTCTTATTAACGATAGTCAAACAGTACCTGATCCTCAGGCGATTATAGGATTTAATTTGTATAATAAACAAGGTAAACTTCAAAATGAAATTGAAATTTTAAAAACATATACTCTTAAACAAAAAGTAATAAATGCTTTAAACCTTGATGTTTCTTACTATAGAAAAGATAGGTTCATTAGTAAAGAAATGTATAATAAATCCCCATTTTCTGTTGAATTCAATCCTTTGATCCCCCAACCCGTGAATTGTAATTTCCAGGTTGAAATAATGGCAAAAAATTCTGTCAGGTTAGCTCTTATTGCTGAGAATGTTAAACTATTTGATTTTATTGATGAAAAAGTAAAAAGTATTGTTAATAATATAGCAATTGATGACATCTATGAAATTGGAGAAAATATTGAAAATGAGCATTTTAATTTTCGAATTATTTTAACAAACAATTACGATCCAATCTTACACGATAATATTGATTTTTATTTTGTATTTAATGATTCAAAAGCAAAATTCAGTCAATTTCCTGTAATAAACATTGATCCTGTTAAGGAATCATCTATTATAGCTGTTTCAATAACGGGTAATAACATCCAAAAATCAGTTGATTTTCTGAATGAGCTTACGGCCGCGTTTCTTCAAAAAGAAGTAGATAAAAAAAACAGGGTAGCCGACAAAACATTACTTTTTTTAGATAACCATTTAGGGGAAATTACTGATTCGTTAAGTTATTCTGAAAAGAGCCTGCAGGAATACCAATCAAAAAGAGGTGCTTTAAATCTGGATTTTCAAACGCAAAACCTTTATAATAAACTTGAAAGACTTCAAAATTCGAAGGCAGAAATACTTGTTAATCAAAAATATTATAATTACTTATATGATATATTTACAGAAAATGATGAAATACAGGATATTGCTGCCTCTTCAATTATGAATGTTGAAAACATATTGCTGAATAGTCAAATTATACAGTTAACACAATTGCAATCAGAACTAAATTCAATTAAATTCAATACAAAAAAAGATAATCCATATATTATAGCTCTAGAGGATAAAATCACGAATTCTAAAAAAGCAATTATCGAAAATATTAAAAACGAGAAAAAAACATCTCAAATAGCTTTAAATGACCTTGATTTAAGAATTGATCAAATAAATGAGACGGTTAACCAATTTCCAAAAACACAGAGAGAGTTGTTTGGTTTTGAAAGAAAATTTAAACTAAATGATGCATTATATACTTACCTCTTACAAAAACGTTCTGAAACTTTAATAGCAAAAGCTTCAAATTTACCATTGAATGAAATCCTTGACCCGGCAAGAACTGATAAATACGGAATTGTGTCATCCAACAAGAAACTGAATTATATAATAGGAATTATATTAGCATTAATAATTCCGGGAATTATAGTGTATTTGAAATATTTTTTAAGTGATAAAGTAATATCTAATAAGGATGTTGAAGAAAACATTAATTTACCAATTCTGGGATATATTTTACGAAATAAGCAAAAAGAAAATAACTTGGTTTTTGATAATCCAAATTCGGTGATAGCAGAATCGTTCAGAACTTTAAGAACAAATATTCAGTTTTCTTCGAATTCAAATCAGGTAATATTAATAACATCTTCAATGAAATGTGAGGGAAAAAGCTTTGTCTCATTAAACTTAGCTTCTTGTTTGGCATTAAACAATAAAAAAACGATTTTACTAAAATTCGATTTAAGAAATCCAATACTGTTCATTAACGATGTAATTAAAAAAGAAGGGTTGAGTAATTATTTAAGTGGTTTATGTGAAATTGAGGACATTATTCAGCAGACACATTTTGAAAACCTTGACATAATTACATTTGGCCCAATCCCACCTAATCCTTCAGAACTTATTGCAAAGAAACAAACAGAATTATTATTTGCATCATTAAGGGACCAGTATGATTCAATTGTTGTGGATACACCACCAATTGGTGTTATTTCAGATGCACTCCTGCTTTCAAAATTTTCTGATGTTGTTTTTCTAATTGTCAGGCATAATTTTACCAGAAGAAAGATTTTGAAAAATCTTATTAATAATCTTAAGTTGAAAAAAGTTGAAAATTTAAACTTAATTGTTAATGATATAAATTTAAATAATAAATTATCCGGTTATAATTATTATGGTTATGGCCTTAATTACGATTATTCATATAATTATAAGAATAACTGAAATTTATCCTTCCGGAAAGAATTTGAGACAGTCTGTTCTCCAAAGAGTTAACCTGAAAAGTTTACTATTTCTCTCACCTTCTTGTTGGTGATTGTGAACTGCCGGCCGATGATTTTACCTTACTACTGCGACTACGATTGCCACAGCTACTTCTTCCCTTCCATTCCCATTCACTTTTTACTTTTGTATTTTTTCTTTTATCTTTCCATTACTCCATGCCCTCTGTGAGTACTGCATACTGCGACTGCTACTTTCCAAGCACCCAACACCCAGTACCCCTTCACCTTTCATCAATTACTCCCTGCTCTTCGCCATCTGGCCTTTGCTGATTAAAATCCCATGTTCGCTTTCGACGAAATGTATAAGTTGGGGGAAATAATCAAGAAAATCAGCTCTGAATGAGGAGTAGTTCTTTTTTAATACCTCAATTGCAAATTGGGTCTCATCCGGAAGAGAAGTTCTCCTGCTCATTCTCGATAAAACATCTTTAATGCCTTCGATGGTTAAATAGGATTCCAACCAGTTGTACTGAATAAATAACGGCAGGAATTCCTGTACTTTTTTTGGAAGGATCGAATAATGGGAAACAAGAGTATCATATAGATTGTTAACGAATTCCTGTAATGGTTCATCCGAAAATTCTGCCCATTCCAGGGCAAGAAAATGATCGTAGAAAATATCAACGATGATACCTGAAAATCTTTTGTATTTGAAATTCAAATACGATTTGCTTCGCTTTATAATAGGATGAGAATCGGTATAGGAATCGATATGGCGGTGAAGTAAAATACCCTTTTTTATCAGGTTTGGGTAATGCTTAAAATTTTTACCCTTAACATAATCACCGATAAAGTTCCCTACCTTAATTTCATTTGAATCTCCCGACAGGTAAAGGTGGGCTAAAAAATTCATTTATTGAATACAAAAAAAACAATTTTGTAAATATAGTTTATCTTGCAACATATAACTTATTTGTATCGGAATTTACTCTCCGCCTCCCGATAGATATCGGGATGGCGGATCATGAGATCGTCCCGATAGCTACCGGGACTAAGTTCAAAAACATAATCTGATATACAATGAGTTATGCCTATTTCTAATTGCCTTGTAATTTTTTAGGCAAAGGTTTCCCCTGTGAAATACTGCTCCGCAGTAGTGGCTCCGCCACTATTTCACAGGGCAGGTGCCTTCCTACGACCTGTTCCTCGAAAAAACGGGACAGGCGTTAAGTTTGGTTTCCAGATTTTCAGTTTCTGATTCCGGGCTTTGATACCTTAAATTTCCCTTGATTTTCCTGTGATGATTATGACAACCCCTAAAATGGATAATATACCACCTGCAATTTGATGAATCATCGGAAACATTCCCAGATAGATAAAAGATCCGAGTAGAACAAATAGTCCTTTAGTGCTCTGTACCAGGGAAGTACTGGATGCTTCAATATATTGAAGTGCACTATACTGGGAGAGCGTAGCAAGGAACGGTCCTAAAAGAGAGCCCAATGCAATATTAAATAATGCTTTGTGAGAAACAGCAAGTGTTGTCCCAGTGGACATAAGCAAAATAAAAAAAAATGTGAAAAGAAATAAAATCCGGTTTATCGCCAGAATGCCCGGATCAAAAATTTTGATATTTTTTTTTGCCGTAATAATCCCAATTGCAACAAAGAATGAAGAAAGAAAAATAAGGCCGGCTCCCGGTAAAAGAAGATCTGAAAATGAATGATCCCCCCTGAAACTTATAATAAATGCTCCCAGAAGGGTGAGAATAATTCCAATTATTCCGACTTTGTTGAAACTCTCTTGTAATATGACAAAGCCAAGAAATGTTACAAATAAAGGGGTTAAATTGGTAAGGAAGGATAAAGTTGCCGGATTTTCAGCCCGATCGATGGCCACGAAAAAACTAGTGGCTGCTATTAGTTCAATAAACCCAATTATGATTAGAACTTTTATTGATTTTTTATTTAGTAACCGGATTGTTTTATATTTCTTTTTAGGCAGGGCATACAACAAGTTCCAGATAATAGCCATGCCATACCAGCAAAATCCAAACTCAATAAGTCCCACTTCCAGTAAAGCTGCTTTACTGAAAATATATACATTCGACATGGCGAGGGTACCCAGGAAAGCGAAAAAATAACCTTTAAAATACGGACTCATTTTTTTCATGCCATTTGCACTCAATTTTATATGTCTTGCTTTCTGTATAGCCAGCCGAATACAATTCGGCTCTACTGAACTGGTTTCTGGTTTTCAGTTCCCGGCCTGCCACGTTCACCCCGTTGGATTTATCGATTTATCCTACGGGTTGAAATGCGACGAAGGAGCATATTTCATCGTGGTTTTCAGTTTTTTTTGTTTTACAATCTGCTACAAAACTGTTTCTCACAATTTAACACATAAACATGTAAACACATTCTCACAGACTCTGCCAGGTCCTATAGACGCTGGCAGGTCTAACCCAGTCTTCCCCGAAGTCATTCGGGCAGGAAGCTTCGTCTTACTAACCCCTTTTTACTCCTTAGCCCTTAATCTTAACCTCAGCCTCAGCCTCCATTCCTTCAAAGACTCTGCCAGGTCTTCCTTCCCTGCTAGCCTGCCCGCAGACCCTGGCAGGTCTCCTTCCAACCGAATACAATTCGGCTCTACAATTTGCACCAGGCTCAATGCCTCCTGCCCCAAGCGCTCTGCTCTTCGCGCTCAGCTCTTCTCCCTCCTGCTACTTCCACTTTATCCAATATCAAGCAACCAGCACCTAGTACCTAGCACCCAGTACCCTGTTTTTAATCTTTTCCGTCTCTTCCTCAAATCCTGGTTTTCCCAGCAGGGCAAACATGTTCTTTTTATAAACTTCAACTCCCGGTTGGTCGAAAGGATTGATCCCAAGGGTATACCCACTTAATGCACAAGCTTTTTCAAAGAAATAGATCAGTTGCCCCAGGAAGAATTCGTCCAGTTCAGGAATTTCAATACGGATATTCGGAACACCCCCATCTACATGTGCAATTCTCGTTCCCAGTTCTGCCATTTTATTGACTTCATCGATCCGTTTTCCCGACATGTAATTTAATTTATCCAGGTTCCCGCTGTCGGCTGGTATTCGTAATTCGGAATTGGGAGATAAAATGGATATTACGGTTTCAAAGATATTCCTTTTTCCTTCCTGGATGTATTGGCCCATAGAATGAAGATCGGTTGTGAAGTTCACACTTGCCGGAAAAATACCCTTATTTTCCTTCCCTTCGCTTTCACCATAAAGTTGCTTCCACCATTCAGAAAAAAAATGAAGTTTTGGTGAATAATTCACAAGAATCTCAATGGTTTTTCCTTTATTATACAATACGTTCCGAATAGCTGCATAGATTGTTGCCGGGTTATCCTCAAATGAAACATTTTCACCGGTTAGTGATTGCATTACTCTTGCCCCTTCCAGCAACCGGTACACATCAAATCCTGCAATGGCTATTGGAAGTATTCCTACCGGAGTTAAAACCGAGTACCTTCCACCCACATCATCGGGTATAACAAAGGTTATGTATCCTTCCTTTTCAGCCAGTTCACGCAAGGCTCCACGTTTGGCATCCGTGATAGCGATTATTTTTTTCCTTGTTTCAGTTTTTCCAATTTTGTTTTCCAGGTGGTTTTTCAGGATCCGGAAAGCGATGGCCGGCTCGGTGGTTGTACCGGATTTTGATATGACAATTACCGCGTATGATTTTTTCTCTAAAATTTCCAGCAATTCTGTTATGTAATCTTCACTTAGGTTTTGTCCTGCATACAAAACAAGCGGTTTGTGCCGGTCTTTTTTCAAGTGAGCAAAATTATGGGAAAGTGCTTCGATTACAGCCTTTGCGCCTAAATATGAGCCTCCGATACCTATCACTACCAAAACTTCAATTTCCTGTCGCAAATTGTTACTAAGCTTTTTAATCCTTTCCAGATCACCGGTGGAAATTGTTGAAGGAAGATCGAGCCATCCGAGGAAATCATTTCCTGAACCGGTTTTGTTGTGCAATGCTGAAATAAAAGTTTTCATTTGAGCCTTGTAGCCGGTGATTTCTTCCGTAGTAATAAATGGATGTACGTGATTTATGCAAATGCTCAGATTTTTCATTTTAGGCTCTTATTTATAAATTTCTTTCATTTTTTAACAGAAAATTCCAAAATACAAAATATTTGTCAACCTGTAACCTGCAACTTGCAACCTGTAACCTGTAACCATTTATTATACATGTTTGGTTCCGGCTTACTAAGGTAAGAATTATCAGAAATACCAATTTTACAAAAGTTACTCAGGTAAGATTTTTGCTCAGAAGTTTTATTTCGACAGCGGGTGAAATGTTTTCATATAAAATGTTGTAAGCAGCTTCGGTAATGGGCAAATTTAATTTGTAGGTTTTATTCATTTCCGTAATGCATTTTGTAGCATAATAACCTTCAGCTACCATGTTCATTTCGAGAATGGCTGATTTTACGGAATATCCTTTCCCTATCATGGTTCCAAATGTCCTGTTCCGGCTAAATTGAGAGTAAGCAGTTACCAGAAGATCTCCCAGATAAGCTGAGCTTTTTATATCGCGGGCAATGGGATGCACGGCATCAACAACCCGTTTGATTTCCTGGATAGCATTTGAAATCAGTACGGCGAAAAAATTATCTCCATATCTCAGTCCGTGACAAACTCCGGCAACGATGGCAAAAATGTTCTTAAGAATGGCTGCATATTGGGTTCCATAGATATCATCTGAAAGGATGGGTTTTATGTAAAAGGTTCGTATGAATTCAGCAATAATTTTCGCATGTTGAAGATCCTGTGAAGCAACGGTCAGATAAGAGAGCCGTTCCAATGCAACCTCTTCAGAATGGCATGGACCTGTAACCACAACAAAATTATTCAGGGGAACATTATATTTCCGGTTAAAGAAATCGCCAATGATCAGGTTATCTTCCGGAATAATTCCCTTTATGGCTGAAACGACAATTTTACTCGTAATATCAACATTTAATTTTTCTGTTGCCTCTTTCAGGAAAGGCGCTGGTATTGCGAAGATCAAAATACCGGATTGGGCAATTGTTTCATTAATGTCATCAAAAAGGGATAGTTTGTCAACATCCAGGTTGATTGAGCTTAAATAATTTGGATTATGGTGGTGAGTTTTTATGTGTTGGATATTTTCCTTTTTTCTCAAATACCAATTCAATCCATCTACGTTTTCCAACAATATTTTAACGATGGCTGTTGCCCAACTGCCACCACCTAAAACGGCAATTTGAGAGTGGTTCTCCATAAGATGAAAGATAAAAGTTTACCCTGTGAAACAGCAACTTCGTTGCTCCTGCTACGCAGGGTTTCACGGGGTGAACCCTGTGAAATAGTGGCGTAGCCACTGCTGCGAAGCAGCATTTAACAGGGGCAAAAGTAAAAAATCCGTAACCCGAAATCCCGAAAATTAGTAAATCTTCGATTTACGTTAATTTTCGAGTATCCTCTGCCGAAGGCATTCCTTTGGAAGAAAAACTACTCCCCAAGGGATTGTTTTTCGGGACCCACAACTTGTTTAATTAGCAAAGTTAGTTTTTTATTTAAGCAGTACGAAAAAGTAGTTATAATCATAAAGTTTAACCGGTTGCCAATTTCGTAGAATGATTTGCCTGTCAAAGACATACATTATGGGATAATAATGAAATTCCTGATTTAGCGTCTGGATAATTGCGCCGTAAGTCATTCGGGCAGGCCTATGGCACAGACCTGGAAGAGTTGCTCCAAAACATCGACCCCGGAGGGGTCGGATTAGTTACTGTTTTCTTATGTAATTTTTTTATGTAAACAGCTATTTCAGGGTTTAAGGATTACCTTTATACACCCATCGTCTTTTTTATCGAATAGCTTATATGCTTTTGCTCCCTCTTTCAATGGGTATTGGTGTGTAATTATTTTATCAAGTTCCAATCTTTTTTTTGCAGCAAATGTTATTAACCGTTCGATGTAGTTTCTGGCAGGACATCTTCCAATCTTAAAGGTAATATTTTTATTGTATGCATCAACCGGGGAAAAAGGGAATTCGTTTTTTGTGTGAACTCCAACGGTTGAAATAATGCCACCAGGCCGTACCAGTTGGAAAGCCAGTTTGCCTGCACTATTGTTCCCAACAGCTTCAAGGACGGCATCTGCACCAATGCTGTTCGTAACTTCCAATATTTTATAAACCGGGTTTTCATCGTAAAGGTGCACCGGAATTGCACCATATTTCCGGGCAAACGATAACCTGTTTTCGATTGAATCGATAGCATAGATTTGAACAGCCCCAAGTAATTTCGCACCGATAATTGCCATTAATCCGACAGGTCCGCAACCAAGAACCACGTAAATTCCTTCTGACTTTATTTCTGCCATATCAGCACAAAAAAATCCGGTGGGAAAAATATCTCCAAAAAGTAAGGCTTCCTGTGTGGGAATATTTTCAGGATAATTAACTAATGTGGATTCGGCATAGGGTACCCTGACATATTCAGCCTGAGCTCCCTGAAGACCTTTTCCTTTTTCAACCCAACCGAATAATTGTCCATTCATGCATCGGGCTGTTAAACCAATTGAGCAGAAATAACAATTACCACAATTGGTGGTAAAAGGACTAATCACTTTATCACCTATGTGAAAAGATTTAACTTGCTTCCCCAATTCAATAATCTCTCCCACAAACTCATGGCCCATAATAGTCCCTTTGTCAATGCCCTTTTCTCTTTCATGGTAAACATGCATATCCGAGCCGCAAACGGCTGTGTAATGAACCTTAATAATAACATCGGTTGGTGTTTCGACGAATGGATCGGGAACGGTTTGATAAACAATTTTTTTCTTTCCCTGAAAAGTGAGTGCATTCATGGATATTTCAATAAAGAATATTGATTATATTTTCGTTTGAGTATGGGAAAATCATTCCTGCCGGATGGCATCCGCCGGATTTGTCCTTCCTGCCCGGAACGTATGAAGGCTGATTGTTGCATATGCAATAACTAATGTGATTATGCCGGATAAAATAAAAGTCAGTGGTTTCAGATTGGTCCTGAAAACAAAGTCTTGTAACCAGTCCCTCATAAAATAGAAAGCTGCCGGGAAAGCAATTATTAATGAGATAGCGACAAGAATCAGAAATTCTCTCGAGAAGAGCCGGACAATCGTTCCTTCACCCGCACCCATGACCTTTCGTATACCCACCTCACGTGTTCGCTGGTCTACAGTATAGGATGCAAGTCCGAATAATCCCAGGCAGGCAATCAAAATGGTAAGGATTGAAAACAAAGAAAAAATGACACTCCGTTTTTCATCCGCCTCAAACTGGTTGTTAAAATCATCCACAAGAAAGGTATATTCGAATGGCTGCTCCGGGTATAGATCGTTCCATTTATCTTTCATGAGCCGGATTGTTCCGGGTATATCTTCATCATCCAGTTTTGCGTAAACCAAATAGTTGTTTAAGCGGTATAACAGAAGGTATGATTCTATTTCATTATATAAGCCGGTCTGGTGATAATCTTTTATGAGTCCGACAACCCTGTAAGTTGTTGCAGTTGAGTCACGGCCAGTCCGGACCTTTTTCCCGATCGGGTCATCCCAGTTCATTCGTTTGGCCAGTGTTTCATTAATAATAACACCTCCGGTTGTATCAGCAAGGATTTCATCGGTAAAATCTCTACCCTCCAGTATAGTAATCCCTAGTGTTTCAATAAAATCATGATCACATGCACCAATATTTATCCCCCTTTCAATCATCCCTTCCGGAGTTTCCATTAACAAAATATTTTTCCCTGATCCCTCTCCTACAGCAGAGGAGGTCCCTCCTACCTGCTTCACATTGGGAATGGTCCGAAGAGCCTGTTTAAGTACAGTAGACTGTCTTATCATCTCTCGTGAATTAAGAACCAGTCGGACAACATTTTCCTTATCAAACCCTACATCCTTAGTTTTCATAAAATTTAGCTGATCATAGACCACCCACGTACTGATTATCATGAAAAGAGAGAGCGAAAACTGAATAACAACCAGGATTTTCCGGAGAGAAAACCTGGAATATTCTGTGCTAATAGCACCTTTCATAATAATAACCGGATTGAACCGGGATAAATAAAACGCAGGATAACTTCCTCCAAATACCCCGACAAGAATAACGATCCCGAGAAAACTGATAAGAACAAGAGGATTAGCTAAAAAGTCTGCCTGGATGAATTTGCCTGAAAGCAGATTGAATTTTGAGAGAAAAAGAAAAACCAGGATAATACTTAGAACAAGAGATACGATGGAAAGAACAACCGATTCGGTAAGGAATTGCCCGATTAGCATACCCCGGCTGGAACCAACTACTTTTCGCAAGCCTACTTCTCTGGCCCGGCGGGATGATCTTGCGGTAGCCAGGTTCATGTAATTGATACTGGCAATGACCAGCATGAAAACTCCAATAATTCCAAAAATGTAGAGGTATGTTACATTACCCGTTTGTTCCGACTCTCCCTCACCCACAGAGTGTAAATGAATATCTGCAATCGGTTGGAGAATATATTCAATTTTAATGCCCATCCGCTCAAAGATCTCTGCCATGAACTTATCGTACATCTCCTGTATCTTTTCCTGAAACGCGATTGCATCTGTTCCGTCCTGAAGGAAAATATAGGTGTATACCCCAAAATTTCCCCAACTATTTCCAAAATCTTCGGGCAGTGTTCTTCTTGAAATAAGGGCATCAAACCGGAAGTGCGAATTATGTGGTACATCTTTCATAATTCCAGTAATCTTGTAGCTCTCATCACCGGCAGTTTCAAGTGTTTGTCCCATTGGATTTTCATTTCCAAAATACTTGCGAGCTAAAGATTCTGTTAATACAATGGTATTAGGTTCTATTAAGGCGTTTTCAGGATCACCCTGGACCAAGTTATATGTGAAAACCCTGAAAATGGCTGAGTCAGTATAATAAAAATCTTCCTCATAGAACTTGATATCATTGTGTTTGAAAAGTGTACGCCCTTCCTGAATGAACCGGATTGATTCAAGTACTTCCGGATAGTCTTCCTTTACCTGCGGAGCAAAGGGAACCTGGGCAACCACCCAGGTAAATTCGTCATCAGGTTCAGATATATGAGAAATGACACGATATATATTCTTTCCATTTTCGTGATAATTATCGTAACTTAATTCATCCAGAATATAAAGTAGAATAAAGATGGAACTCGTTATGCCAATGGTAAGTCCAAGAATGTTTATCAGGCTGTAAGAAAAATCTTTCCGCATAATACGGAAGGCAATTTTGATTAGATTTTTAAACATGATCAGTGTATTATATTTTCATATCTAAATATGACGATAATGCAGACTTATGGTTACACAATAAATAAAGAAAAAATAAAATTACTGATTAAAAAATCTATGATCAAAAGTGAATTGTTAAAGTTTGTTAAATGAGGACAGCCTAATTTCTTGCATCTTACACCTACTTACTTTTATATAACTAAACTTTCAATTGGCTGTATATTAACAAATTATATTTCAGTTATTTTTCTTTTTTTCCAAATCATTTGGTGGAGGACTTCCCACTAACTCACTAACTCACTAACCCACTAACCCACTAACTCACTAACTCACTAACTCACTAACCCACTAACCTACTAACTTTCTTCCTACTTACTTTTGCCAAA
>JABUBN010000046.1_pt1 | contig 31223 bp, 31 predicted proteins | sample 7240341 | NCBI WGS metagenome assembly JABUBN01 (sample SAMN07256345, study PRJNA390944) | subsurface metagenome | isolation source: Methane hydrate marine sediment | place: Pacific Ocean: Eastern North Pacific, ODP site | reverse complement strand
TTTTTCTTCCTATTTTGTTTTTATAGTTGTTCTGTCGCCTTCTGACTATATAGAATCAAAAACATTTTTTAATTTTGTCTCTACCTGCGTTGCAATCTGTTTCAACTCTTCATTCTCAATCATTCGCATCGCCACTGTCGGTTTGATAATCGAAACCACAGTTTTGTCTTCTTTCTCATACACAATAACATTACAAGGAAGCATTAATCCTATATTTTCTTCAGCAACAATAGCCTTGTGAGCGCTGGCTGGATTACAAGCCCCCAGAATCACATATTTCTTGAAGTCAATGCCCAGTTTTTCCTTGAATTTTTCCTGAACGTCGATTCTAGTCAAAATTCCAAATCCTTCTTTCTTTAATTCTTCGGTTACTACTGCTATCACCTCCTCAAAGGGTAGTTTTACTTCTTTGGTAAATCCATAATTAATCATTTCGTGCCTCCTTCCTTGTACCGATAAAAAAGCCCTAACTTTCGTTAGGGCTTCTTTGCCTTTATTTTGCCGCCTTTGTCAATTATAATTGACCCAACGGAAATTCGTGTTTCACCTTATTTGCTAACTTTCCGTTCCCATCCTTCTTTAATATATGACATTACCTACCTTTTGTCAATATTTTTTTCTCCCGGATTAAGCCGACTCCCAGGACACGCGACCTCGTCTGACATAATGGTAAAAGACAAACGTACCCAAAAGGCTTATCACTCCCGCCACAAAGAACACAGGTTTCACCCCCAAAGTATCCATAACTACGCCTGCTATTAACGGCGCCGCTATCATACCCACACTCATCGCCGTATTGAATAGCCCCATGGAAACGCCCATTCCTAATCTTTGACCCACTTCTACTGTTATAGCTACTGCAGAAGGCATCGATACCGCAGCGCCAAGCCCCATAAGAGAAGCGATAAGAAATAACTCCCAAAAATTACGAGCAATTGGTGTCAGTAACAATGCCAGCGCCCCCACACTCGAACCTATCAACACCAAAAAAAACTTATTATACCTATCTGCTAACCTACCAAATGGATTCTGTAACAAGGCAATAAGAAATATATGAGAAGAAATTATTATTCCCACCTGAGATGAAGTTATATCTATCTTCGAAGCAAGAATCGGCAGAAACGCCATTATTCCCCCTCTTCCCATGGCAGTAATAACCCTATAAAGAAGGAGTCCTCTCATAACATTATTTTTGATGATTTCCTTAAATGGAACTGGATTATTCGTTTTCCTTATTCCCGAAAACCGCATATCCGGCAAAAATATCAACGTTATCAAAAATGCAATTGCTGTTAAACCTGCCATCGCATAAAATACTGATGCAATTCCAAAAGAATCATTCAGAATACCACCCAGAAAAGGGCCAGAACCCATCCCTAAAAGAAGTGACATATTGAATGTTCCCATATACCTACCTTCTTTCCCTTTTTCTGCAATCTCCCCGACATATGCCATTGCCACAGGAATGACCATCGCCGATGCAAGTCCATGAAAAAGCCTGACAGTTGTTAGATAGTAAACATTACCAGCCAGGATATATACCAAGGAAATTACAGAATACAATAACAATCCCAATGTTATAAATCTCTTCCTCCCTTTTCTGTCAGAGAGTTTTCCAATTATTGGCATAAAAAATGCGCGGGTAAGGGAATAACCCGAAAATATTATCCCCAACCATATACCACTTGCCCCTAAACTTTTTGCGTAAATCGGCATCAGGGGCGCAATAATCCCTAATCCCAGCATTGCCGCAAATACTGAGATGAATAGAACACTAAATATTCTTTTTTTCATAAGACCCTTGTCTTTTTATTGACTCTTTCTATTTAATCTCTATGCTGTTTTTTACGACCAAAAAGCATGGAAATACCAGCAACTACAATAATCAACGGCCAGAGAACATCCCAGAAATTCCCGGTAATCACTCCTAAATTTTTTAACAAAAATAATACTCCTAAAACGATTAAAACCAAGCCAATGTACATGGTTACCTCCTTTCTCAATCATTTACCACCACTTTCCCCATAGAATGTTTAATCAGTAAAGTCAATTTGGAAAGCGAAGTTTCAAATAATTTCTACTGAATCGGCAACAAAGGTGGTACTATCAATTTTCGGTTTGTAGCCTCTGACTATTTAATCATTTAGCCTCTTCAACTACATAAGGGGCCCGATTATCTGTCGACTCTTTCTTGATTTTTAACTTAAGCCCAGTGAATTTACCGCCATTCTCCTCCACCATCGGGGTCAGTGCATCCGCAAGTGATTTAGCACTGATATACATACTTTTTGTCCCTTCTTCTCCTTCCACTTTGACATCTACAACAGGTGCAAATCCCCGAAAAGTGTTTACCACAAACGGCTCACTCACAATCTCCACTGCAACTTCTTCAACACCAAATCGAATAAATTCTCTCTTTTCCTGTTCCATTTCCCCTCCTTTCTAAAATTAATTTTTCAAGATTTACAACTCTCTAATGATACTGTTTTTTACAAACTCCTGGAATTGAAATATCCAATTAGATATGGAATAAGCATTTATTTCTCTTGACATTCCTTTTTTCATAAATCCGAGCGTATCCGAAGTCCAACCCATAAGTTGGATTTGAGCCAAGTACCGAAGGCATTTGGGTGAGTCCGCTGAAGGCGGATGAACCGCAAGTACATTATTATTTGTTATTGCTATTTATTTTCTGTTTTTTAGGTAATTCAGTAAAAATTCCTAAATACAATCTTTGATCAAGGACTTGTTTTACTATCTCTGTCCATAACCCTTTTATCTTTTTTGCACTATTTTGAGGATTTAACTTTTTCCCTTGAGGTAAGTTATCTGTTATAACTCCATCTAACTTAATTATCGGTCTAGGAAATCCTTTCTCTGCTTCATCAAATGGCAAACATGGAAAAAAACAAAACATACCATCAAAAGAATTATTATAGGTAGCACCGAAATACAATCGAAAAGATTGTTGATTTTGTACTGGTTTAAAGCCGCATTTGCTTTTTATAACTGTTTTCTGATATGAAGGTGCAATAGTCGCTTCTTCGTAAGTTTTGGTAATCTTGTTTTTTAGAACAGTCTTATAAGTTGCTTTTTCATGGTTTATATACTTTCTAACAACAAAAACGGTATCTAGTATAAATTGAGATCTTTTTTGGCATGAACCAAAAAGGATAACGGAGCCTTTCTCTAAATATTTTAATTGAGTCGCCCGTTTTTTCCTATTTTGCTGGCATATAGTATAATGAAATTGATTACCAAAAACAAAGGGATCTGTGTTTTGTAAAGGCGGGGTTTTTTGTTCAAATTTTGTATAAAATGGCTCGTAAATATATTTAGGTCCATTTCTAACGGGGTTGGGAATAAATTTTACTACCTTTGATTCAGGTTCCCATTCTCCCCAAAAAACAATATCGTTTTCCCTTGGAGTATTTTTTAGTTCTTTTATATATTTCCCTTTATTTTTCATAAAATTTCTTTTATGCTTTCCAGTATTCCAAAACTTATATTTTTCATTATCCGGAATATGCTCACCACCAGGATGAATGAATTGCACAAAGCAACATTTATTATCCATTAAAAAACCCCAATCAGTAGCAATGGCAAATATAGAATGGCGCGCCTGAGAGGAATCGAACCTCCACACACGGCTCCGGAGGCCGCTGCTCTATCCGTTGAGCTACAGGCGCAAAATTAGCAATTTTCAACTTTAGTCGAGGTGGATGGTGAAGAAGATTTGGGCTCCGGCGGTGAAGCCGCCAAGGTCTCGATAGCCTAAATTCGACCATGAAGGGACAAAATTGTAGCCACAAAATATGACCGTGCGAAAAGGACCTCGGAAAAATTCTAATCCACCCCGAATTCCCGTCAAAAAACCGATGGCACTCTTATCGTCTTTAAACTCTTCCCAACCATCACTACCTTCGTACTCGTATTCTCCGGAAAATTTCTCCTTTGCTGCAGAGACACCCATTTTCAGCGACAGGTTAGGAGAGACAAGACTTTCCCAGAGGGGCTTATAGGTTAGTGTTGAGAGAACTGAGATAATCGTTAACCTGGTAGATGTCCTATCCATATTCCACTCTACACCTGTCCTACTACTCAGGTCGGGTCCTTCTACCAACAGACCCTTCTTGGATTTCTTGGCCGGCCAGTCTAAAGGCTCGCCAGTTCTTAAAAAGTAATCCAATTCAAAGCCCCAGATTAATCCCGAGTCTCTTTCAATCCTCCCACCTATTCCAAAGATCGCTCCTGAACCATAAATCTTGCTAAAATTATTATTTGCAGAGTTGAAATATTCTGTTTTAAGGCTTATTAATTTGGTGGCGAATGATTTGTTCGGGATTATGAATGTGGATATTGATAAAAAGATTGGAATGAGAATCGCATTTTTCATTTCAAGCCTTATCATAAAAACCTTGCTTCCACAAGAAAACGCACCTTAAAAGGTGTGGCTACGTCTAATTTATCCTCCTCACTTGTTTCCTCTCCCTTGAGCTGTTGAACCAAATCCGAACCCATTTTAGGGAAAATTTTACCTGCTAATCAACTGAATTATAGCATAGCAGGGTAATAAAATCAATTGAAAAATCCTATCTTAGGTTGGCTGGGCGAGAATAAATAATCGAGCAGATGAGGAAAATCAATCATACTCATCACTTCCATTCATGCCCATTCGCACAGAGGCAAAGGAGGTTGGTCTAACTTCGCCTTTTGGCTGCAATTGTCGTCTTGCGATGCCATTAAGATTTTACCCTCCGCCTACTCAAGGGACAAGACAAAGAGCAAAAAGACACAAAAAGATTTTTTCTTTCCCCTCAAAAAAATACCCCGACAATGTCGGGGCAACACCAAGTATTTAACTGGCTTTTCTTTTGTGATTTAAGTTTTATAAATTCCAATAAAGCTCTGATATTTCTTATTTGCCAAAATTTACTCTTTTCGCTATAAGCAAATACCAGTTTCAATGAGGCCAAATTTCCAATTCACATAATATTCTAATTCATCTGTGGATATAATTCACGCAATCTTAATAAAAAATCTTGAGCTGTTTGGTCTTTAAATTTTCTATGCTTAATATGGGATTTAATCCAATCTTTGGTTATCAAAAGAATTTTATCTTTTTCTCTAGGTTCAGACTTACTTATTCTAAGACATAAGTCTGCAATTTCACCCCTATTACATTCCAACCCAAAGCCGTTTATATATAAAAAAGTTAGCAGTACCATTGTGGCTATACGTTTATTTCCATTTAAAAATGCATGATTTTTTGTTAAAGAGTAGAGCAAAATCGTTGCTTTATCTTCAAAGGTAGGGTATAAATCTGCGCCGCCAAAAGTTTGATTGGGTAGTGCTAGAGAGGACTCTAAAAGAGATGGATTATGCGATTCAAAAGGAGAAATAGGTTGTCCCTTGATATTCAAGAAGTGAATTGCTAACTTATGACAGATTGTTTTAACATCAGATTTATCAAGATAGATAAAATCATTCGTCGCCAAGTTTTTCTAAATCATACCCAAATTCTTTAATAATTTCACTGGTACCATTTTTTAGCTCAATTTCTTTATATATTTTATCAATTTGCTCTTTTGATATTATATCGTTATCAGTTATGTCCGCTAAAGATATTTCTATCTTTTCCACTGTATAAAGCATTTTTGGGTCAGTTAATGTGTCTACATTAGGCTTCTTTCCCATATTCCCACCTCCTTATTTAAACTGAGAGAGGAAAGTCTTAATATTCTCATCAATGAATTCTTCTGTGACGTTTAGATTTTCAAGTATATTTTTTATGTTTTCTTTACGAATTGTATAGAAAAAATTAGCCGAGTTTTCTATAAACAAATACTTTATATCTCTTACCAGTGATTCAACTTGAATATTAAATTCTGTTTTGTTATCCTTAAAAGGTGGAAATAAGAATCTTACCCCTATAGTATGAACAGGCCGTCCGAAAGGTTGCAATTTATTTCCCTCAATTCTACATACCTTTTCTGCTAAAAATTTTCTTGTATCACTGCCGTCATATGTGGTAACTGTTTTTCTTATCACACAGGTCTGAAATAAAAAGAATGGCGGAGTCAAAATATTAAAGAATTCTTTTATTAAGAATTCAAAATTCTTCTTAATTAAATCAAACTGCATTTTCTCAGGAAAATCACAAGCCATAGTTAAGTTGTCTGACGTAACTTTTATTTTTTGTATATCCCGATTGCCTTTAGACTTCAACTCGAATCCTGTAGGTATTTCTAAATAATCCGAAAAGCCAAGTTTTCTAGAAACCACGCTGAAATATTCCTTTTGCTTATTTGTGTCATATCGCAAGGGAGGAGTTCGTAATCTATTAATTACAGATAAAAGATTTAATGTGTCAAAATTGATATTCATTGGTTTTGAAATCAAACGATTCTTGTCAGGTTACTGTTACATTTATAATTTTACCCTTATTGTCCAAAAAAGTCAATCAAAATTTTCAATCTGCTCTATTATCTGTTCTCACCCAGCGATCTTTAAATAGGTTTGGATTCGGCTCACCAATCCCAAGAGGGGGAGTTACTTTTTTATTTTGGGGATTAGTTTTTCGGCTTTGGCGAGGGCGCTGTCCAGTTTGTTTACGGACTTGCCTCCGGCTTGGGCCATATCTGGCCTTCCTCCGCCAGAGCCATTGACCAATTTGGCTACTTCCCCTATGATTTTTCCTGCGTGGTAACCTTTCTTTACCAGGTCCTGAGTTACTACTGAAAGGAGAGCGACCTTGCCCTCAATTACGGCTCCCAGGATTATGATTCCGGATTTGAGTTTGTCTCTTAACTGGTCACCAAAGGAGCGGAGGATAGTTCTATTCGTAGCTTCCACTTTTGCAGAAACGAGTTTTATCTTGCCCACTGTTTTTGCCTTCTTGACTAATTTTTCCACTGAGGAGGAGACTGTTTGGCCCCTTAGAGATTCTATCTCTTTCGCCAACGCCCTATTTTCCTTGACCATCTTTTCCAGACGGCTGACAATCTCATTCACAGGAACCTTTAACACCTCAGTTATCTCTTCAATTTTCCTCTCTAGAACTTCCTTCATATATTGGTAAGCTCTCTTGCCAGCCCGGGCTTCTATTCTCCGAACCCCGGCTGCTATGCCTGTCTCTGAGATTATCTTGAACAGTCCGATCTCGCCAGTTGAACGGCAATGGATTCCTCCACACAGCTCAAAGCTGTAAGCGTACTGTGGCGCAGACAGACTTTCTGAGGTGACCATTACTGTCCTGACCTTCTCACCATACTTTTCTCCAAAAAATGCCAGGGCGCCCATGTCCTTTGCCTGACTTAAAGTAGTTTCTGAAGTTAATACGGGAAAGTTCTTTAATATGGCACTATTCACAATCTCCTCAATGCGGTCAATCTCTCTCTTTGTCAGGGGTTTGGAATGGGTATAATCGAATCTTAACCTGTCAGGCGCCACAAGGGAGCCGGACTGCCCCACATGCTTGCCTAAAACCTGGCGCAGTGCAGACTGTAAGAGATGGGTGGCTGTGTGGTGCCTGGCTATATCCTGCCTTCTGGAAACATCAACGTAAGCTACCACTACATCGCCTGTCTTTAAATTATCTGTGACCACTTTGCAATTGTGGATGACCAATCCTTCAACGGGTCTTTTGGCGTCAAAGACCTCAACCTTTGCTTCCATATCTTCTTCTCTTATCTCTGTAATTTTTATATCTTTCAATTTCCCGGAAGGCTTCAATATCTTACCCGCATCTCCCACCTGTCCACCTGCTTCTCCATAAAAGGGTGTTTCCGTAAGGATAATTTCCACTTCTTCGCCTTCCTTTGCTTCTTCTGTCTTGGTAACTTTATTGGTTGACTTGTCTCGTTTTAAGATGGCCCGTATTTGCGAAGTTAACTCACTGAAATCGTATCCGCGAAATAGAGTTTCACCTAACTCCTTTTTGAGTTCTTCATAAAATCCCATATCTACCTCCCCGGAACCTTTCCAGGCCTCTCTTGCCCGTTTCTTCTGAGCTTCCATCTCCCTCTCAAATCCTGGAAAATCGAGGGAGAAGTCTCTCTCTTGAGCAATTTCTTTGGTCAAATCTAAAGGGAATCCATAGGTATCGTAAAGCCGAAACACCTCTTCTCCGGGAATGACTCTCTTTTTCCCTCGAGAGGTTAAATCCTTAATCAATCCGTCGAGTATTCTCATTCCTGCATCTAATGTTTCCTGAAACTTCTCTTCTTCCATTTTGGTCACAGTGGCGATATGTTCACGTCGGGAACGGAGATTTGAATAGGTATCTCCCATAATTTCCACAACTTTACCCGTCAGTTTATAAAGTAAGCTTTGCTTAACACCTAAAAGGCGTTCCTGACGAACCATCCTGCGCAGTATTCTTCTTAACACATATCCTCTCCCCTCATTGGAAGGTAAGACTCCCTCAGAAATTAAGAAGGTGATTGCCCTGACATGGTCGGCTATAATGCGCAAGGAAACATCGACTTTCTCGTCTTTACCGTATTCTAAGCCAGTCAATTCACAGGTATGATCAATAATAGGCCTTAATAAGTCTATATCAAAACAGTTATTCTTCCCATTAACAACTTCTGCCAGCCGCTCTAACCCCATCCCTGTATCAATATTCTTCTGGGGCAGGGGATTTAAATTGCCCTGCTCATCTTTATCGAACTGGGTGAAAACGAGATTCCACACCTCAAGCCATCGGTCGCAATCGCAGCCGGGAGCGCAATCCGGCTTGCCACATCCCATATCCTCTCCCATATCCATCAAAACTTCCGAACAGGGTCCGCAGGGTCCGGTGGGTCCCATCTCCCAGAAATTATCCTCTTTCCCCAGCTTAACTACTCTCTCTTCCGGTAGATATCTTTTCCAGAGCTCGTAAGCTTCTTCATCTTCTGTATATACTGAAGCGTAAAGCTTCTCCTGGGGAAGGCCCATCTCTTTAATCAAAAAATCCCACGCCCACTCGATAGCCTCCTTTTTGAAATAGTCGCCAAAGGAGAAATTGCCCAACATCTCAAAGAAAGTGAGATGCCTGGCTGTGTTTCCTACTTCTTCGATATCGGTTGTGCGAAAACAGATTTGAGAGGAGGCTGCCCGACGGAAAGCGAGTTTACCTTTTCCCAGAAACATATTCTTAAACTGCACCATTCCGGCACTGGTGAATAAAAGGGTGGGGTCTTGGGGAATGAGGCTCATACTGGAGACAACTTTGTGAGTCCTTTTTTCGAAATAATCTAAGAATCTTTTTCTTATTTCATTAGTGGTCAGCATTTGTGTCTTTCCTATGTAGGGGACGGACGCAGTTTATGCCGATTTTTCGGCATGCCGTCCCTTCCTTTGGGCGGCCACGGCGGGCCGCCCCTACAAATATTTAGGCCTATTATAACTTCATCTGGGGCCACACTTTTTTCAGGGAGTTCAACAGCCTGGACGCTGCCCCGCGAATTGCCCCTTCCATATCGAAGGATTCATAGGTGTAGGAACTTGCCCAGACAATCAATCCCGTCTCTACGTCAATCATACGGGCGCTAACTCCCACCTCAGCCCTTTTCAGGAAAACCTCCGTCTTAATATTTCCATCCTCGTCCCTAAAATAGATAGTCTCTCTACCTTCAGCAATATATTTGGTAACCGTCCCTGTAATCAATGCGTCAACCCCTAATATCTTGCCTACTTGCTTCACTGTCTCAGGGTCGAGATATTTGCTACCAGCCAGATGTTGTTCCCTGAGCAGACTCTCCAGCCTCTCTCGTTCAACAACATCAATATCTCTAAATATCAATTGCCTTATAAATTCATCCGTCACTGCATTTCCGGCGTATATATGCTCTCTATAACTGGTAAACTCCAGCACGCCAATACGATTGATTCTGGTGAAATCGTATCCTTTTTTTATTGCAGTGCGGGGAACGCATCCGAAAAACAGAGCCAAAAAAGAGAAAAGAAGAACAGAGAGTAATAGCCAGTTTACGATCCTGTTAGGTTTCATTATTTAAATTCCTCCAATCTTTTAATATGCTTCCTCAGTCTCCTGGCACGTTTCCCTCTAGGATGCAGAGCGAGGAATTTATTCCAGGCAGAAATTGCCTGTTCATAATTCATTATCTCTTTGTAGGCTCTACCCAGAAGATAATAGGCAATTGGTTCATCGGGATCCAGAGCTGTTGCTTTCTCAAAGGTTTCTATTGCTTTTTTATAATTTTTCTGGTTCAGGTAAACTATGCCGATTCCGCAGTAGGCGTCGACATATTCAGAATCAATACTTATTACCCGATTGAACTCTTCAATTGCCTGTTGATAATCTCCCTGATTGATGTAGTCCACACCTTTTTCGAAATGAACATCTGCCTCAGTTCTGCATATTCCCCTCGAGAAAAAAAGTAAGACAAGGAATACGCTAACGAAAGATACTACAAGTCTCTTTTTAATCATTTTTTGCTCCTGATAACAATTTTTATTTGCATCCCCCTCACCCTCTCCCCCTCAGGGGAAAGGGAATTCCTTAGAGAATTCTTTATAGGGCAGAGAGAAGCTTCCCATAAGTATCATCCAGAGATTCGGGAATAATCTTGGTCTCCCCCACGGTAGAAATAAAGCTGGTATCTCCTTCCCAGCGAGGAACGATATGAATGTGGATATGTCCTTCAACACCGGCTCCGGCTACTTTGCCCAGATTTGCTCCAATGTTGAAACCTTCTGGGTTCAGGGCTTTCTTGAGAATTTGAGTGCAAGTCTTAACAAGTCCCATCATTTCGGTCAGCACATCCTTCTCCAGACCATCTAAATCGGGCACATGTTTATAAGGAGCAACCATAAGGTGACCATTACTGTACGGAAAAGTATTAAGTATTACAAAGACATTTTCCCCACGCAAAAGTATATAATTCTCCCTGTCCTTATTTTCTTTTATTTTATCGCAGAATATACATCCTTCTTTTTTCCCTAAGATGTATTTTATCCTCCAGGGAGCCCAGATAATCTTCATTCAACCTCCTCCTTTAACCTCTTAACCAGCCTAGCCACCTTCTGCCCTAATATTTCACATTGGTTACTACTTCTCTCGTCAGGCGCATAAAGGGCGACAGGTCCATAGTGGTCTCCTGTTGCTTCCCCCTGAACAATCATCCCATGAATAAGAAATGCCCTGAGAATATCCATAATTGTCGTCTCGTTTCCTCCACCTACCCAATGGCTGGAAGTGAAAGCTGCTCCTACTTTGCCCACTAATTGTCTCTGCAGTTTCCTGCTCTCCTCGAAAAGTTGTTTAATCTGGGAAGCCATCGAGCCATAATGGGTTGGCGACCCGATGATTATTCCATCAGCATCTTTGAGCTCATCAACTTTTACATCTTCAACTTTCTTTATTTCCACTTCTACTTTTTCTTTTTCTACTCCTTTTGCCACTATATTTGCCATCTTCTCTGTGTTTCCAGTAAGGGAATAGTAAATAATCAAAACTTTGGCCATAGATTATCCTCCGTTTTTCCTTTTGAGGCTATTATACCTAATTCATCGGGCGAATTCAACCCACTTGTCATTGCGAGTCCCGATGAATCGGGACGCTTTGCCACTACACCTTTTTTTCAATGGAGCCAATACTTATGGCTGCTACCAGACCCAGGACTGCTCCATAGGAAAATGTCAGTTGGGGACTATAGGTCCATAAGATTCCGGCAAAAATGCTTGCTATGAGCGTGGAGATACCTATTGCTGTGTGGAATGTGCCTAACGCTGTTCCTCGTAGATTTTCTTCTACAAAATCTGAAGCAAATGCACGTTGATTCCCTACCACCAGGGCAAAAGAGATTCCATAAAGGGCAAACAGAATAATGAAAGATGTGAGTGTTCTCGTGAGTGCAAATCCGAGACAAGAGAGGCCATATGTAAAATAGCCGATCTTCAAAGTTTTCCTTCGACCAATTCTATCTGAGAGCATTCCTCCAGGTAAAGAAAATAGAGCATAAACGATGTTGAACCAGCAATATAGTAGAATGGGAATAGCCATAGCCAGCCTGGAAGGAAAAAAAGGTTGGAAGACATCCCTGGCTCTGAGAATAAAGAACATATAAGTAAAGTTTCCTAAAGCGAAGACGACTGCGACCACAAGGTATCTTTTAAAGGATGGAGGAAGATTTATCAAACTTATTCTAAAGGAAGTTTTACTTTTAGGATAGGTATCAGCCACTTTCTCTTTTACCCAGATAAAGGGAATTAGAGCCAGAAAACTAATTACAGCCGCAATAAGAAATATGGGCTTAAATTCAAATTTTAAAAACCAGAAGAGAATAAAAGCTAAAAAGGCTCCCAAAAAAGCGCCAAAAGAATCCATTGCCCGATGGAATCCGAATGCTTTTCCTCTAACTTCCGCCTTAGCTGAGGAAGCGATTAGAGCATCACGGGGAGCAGTGCGTATACCTTTTCCTACTCTTTCCAGCGGTCTTAAAATTAAAAGTTGCGTCCAGCTGGTGATAAAAGGAAAGAAAAGTTTTGCTACCGAAGAGAGAGAGTAGCCAAAGAAAGCAAAAGGTTTCCTCTTTCTCAATCTATCCGACCAGTATCCGGAGAAGACCTTAAGCAAGGAAGCCACGCTGTCTCCTATACCGCCAATAAGCCCAATGGCTATTCCCGCTCCGCCCAGAGAAGTAATAAAAAAAGGGAGGATGGCCAGCATCATCTCGCTGGAGACATCGGTTAGGAGACTGATTATTCCCAGAAGGAAGATGTTAGTTCCTAGACCGCTTATAAACTTTTTCATATTATGGTCTTTTTCAGGTCAGTTTTTATTCAGAATCTTTCCTGTAGTTCTGAAAAAATTTGTCGAGGGTAGTTTCAGTAGTCTCAATGGAAAATCCTCGATGAATTAAAAAATCCTTTATTCTACGGTAGGCTTTCGACTTTTCCAATTTCTGGTATCGGGGAATCCTCTTTGTAATTGCTTGCCAGGCCAATTCGTCCTCAGTTGAGGCAATCTTCTTAAAGCTTTCATCTATAGAATCGTCGATTACCTCTTCCTCTATTCCCTTTTGCAAAAGTTCCCGACGTATTAGTATCTTTCCTCTTTTCTCTCTTAACCTATTTCCTACCCATTCTATGGCAAAAGTGCGGTCATCCAGATAATGGAGGCTTTTTAATTCCTCGACCACCTCCTGGACTATCTCTCTTTCATATCCTTTTCTAAGAAGCCTCTCTGTAATTTCCTGACAGCTCCGCCCACGATAGGATAAGAGAAGAAATGCGTAATCGCGAGCTTTTTTGAGCTGTTCCAGATGAATGACTCTTCTTATCTCCTGTTGGTCGACCTCCTGTCCTATTTTCCATCTCAAGTCGGAAAGCACATCTTCATGCAAATGGAATGCATATTTCCCGTCGAGAAACAAGGAATATAAATTTTGTCGACGTTTCCGTTTCTCAATTTTAGTTATTTTCATTTTCCCTTACCCTGTCCCTATCCCCCTCACCCTTGTCTTCTCCCCCAGGGGAGAGGGAATTTTTTTTCTCACAGGGAGGAGGGGAGGTTTAAGTGTGGTGAGTATTCAAATCATAGAAGCTACGACTTCGGCTGTAATCACTGCATCTTCCGTGCAGAAGATTTCGCTGATACTTCTATCAAAGAGGAGATTTGCTTCAGGGCCGAATTCTTCATCGCCTCGCCACAATTTAATAAATAATGGTATGCCATCAAATACGTCAAAAACAACGCTTGCGTCTGCTTGTTTGACTTCTTTGCCTTTAAAGCGCTTTGCCAATTCAGAAATAAGGCCTTGAGGATTATCTCCATATTTTTTAATTATGGGTTCCAAGACACGCTTCCTGAAAACAGAATAATAAAACTGACCGCCATCTAATTGCTTAAAGGAAATCCATTCTCCTGTTGGGTTAGGTAGCCCTTTTAATTTACGGGAAAGATAATGCAGTATCAAAATACTGATGTGGGTCTTTGGGGGAACATTGCCGGATAGGGACAAAATGCTTTTTTTCTCTAAATCAATACTATATTCATTATTCAGAAAGCGAACAGTATGACTTTTTTTCTGGGTAATATTTTCTAATTCTGCCCACGCCTTTGAAATAGCAACTTCGTATCCCATGAGCTTTTTCTCCTTACCCTTATCCTACCCCCCTCACCTTAATCCTCTCCCACAAGGGGAGAGGAGATTTTTCCCCTCACCCTTGCCCTCTCCCCCCAGGAGAGGGGAGTTTTGCTTAATTTTTTTTATCGCTTTTTAATTTTTTGAGGAGTTGATTTGCCAGATCCCAGTGTGTGCCCTTCCAGTATACCTTCTGACAATTTGAACAATAGGAAAATTCTTTCTGTGTCTGAAAAACATAAGTGGGGATTTTATCTTTAACCTTTTCTTTTTCTACTTTCTGAAGAATTTCATTACACACTAAGCATCTTGTGAATATCTCGTCAGGGTCTACTTTAATATTTAGTTCGGAAAAGACCTGTTCCAATTGCTCTTCCAGTAAATCGCTATTAATTATAACTAACTTTATCGCTTTCTTCTTGCTCAATCGGTGGTCCCGGGTCAATATTATTCTTGCTTCTTTGAGACTTTGATAAATTAAATCACTCTTCTTATCAGACACAAAGTAGGAGACATCGTAACCGAGTAACCTCAGCCATTTGCAAAGCCTGCCAAGCATAAAATCTACTAAGAATTTCATAGCTCGCACTCTATTTATATCCTCACTAACTCATAATTCCTTGTTCCCATACCTAACTTCTGAGCGTAATTGAGCTGAAATTCCCAATCTTTCCCGGGAAAGAGCTGGCGAAATACATCCCTCTTTCCTACTTCGTTAACCAACTTCACAGAAGCTTCATCAATTGCTACCGGATCGAAAGAGGCTAAGATGCCAATATCCGGAACAACAGGGCCGGCTGTAGTGGCACAGCAGTCGCACAACTTAGTAATGAAATTAAGAAAGTTAATAAACAGAACCTTCTTGTTCTTCAGAACTCCATAGGCATACTCGACAAGCTTTTCTTGCTCACTCTCTGTTAAATTGCTCCATTCGATAGAGAGAGTGCCAAAATTGCAATAAAGGATACACTCCCCGCAGCCTATGCATTTATCACTATCTATGTTAACTTTCTTCTTTACTATGTTAATAGCTCCCGCGGGACACCACGTAACACAGACCCCACATCCAGTGCATTTGCCCTTTTCTATTTTGGGAACGACTGCTTCATGTATTTCATATTTACCAGTGCGGGAAGCACCACCCATTCCAACATTCTTAAGAGCTCCTCCGAAACCACCCAATTCATGCCCCGTGAAGTGCGTAACAAAAATCAACCTATCAGCTTGATAAAGAGCGCTGGCGACTTTTATCTTTTTGAAATGTTTCTGGCCGCTTTCTACTTCCACAAAGCTATTTCCCCTCAAGCCATCGGCGATTACTATAGGAGCTCCGCAATTTTCTAAACTAAAACCATGAGTTCTGGCAATAGCCCGATGTCTTAAGGCATCAGACCTCTCCCCAACATATATAGTATTGGAGTCAGTTAAAAACGGTCGCCCTTTTAACGCTTTCACCTCTTTGACCACCCGCTGGACATATTCTGGCTTCACATATCCCCTGTTCCCTTTCTCTCCAAAGTGTAATTTGATAGCCACTATGTCATTTTTTGAAACTACCCTATCTAAACCGGCGTGGAGAAGTAGTTTCTTAAACTTGCGCAGGGATTTGAAATCGATGAAATAGACCTTAGACAATTATTTTCCTTTTTTAATTAATTTCTCAAATTCTTCCTCGGAAAGTATGGGAACGCCCAGTGCCTTTGCTTCTCCATGCTTTGAGCCGGGACTTTTACCAACAACTACATAAGAAGTCTTCTTGCTCACTGAAGAACTTGCCTTTCCTCCTAAATTCTTTACCAACTCTTCAGCTTCTGTCCGTGAGTATCCCTTCAGTTCTCCTGTAAACACGAAAGTTTTCCCAGCCAATATTTGAGGACCCCTCTTTACCCTTTTCTGTTCCAGCTTGAGTCCTGCCTTCTTAAGTTTATCAATTAGTATTTCTATCTCCTTCTGTTTAAAAAACTCTCTCATACTTCTAGCAAGGACTGGCCCCACTTCCGGAATCCTCTCCAGTTCCTCTTCTTTTGCCTCCATCAATGCATCGATAGAACCAAACTCTTCAGCCAGAGTTTCTGCTGCTTTCTTTCCCACATGACGAATACCTAAAGCGAAGAGGAGCCAAGCCAGAGGTCTTTCCTTGCTCTTTTCTATGGCATCCGGTAGATTCTGCGCTCTTTTTTCAGCAAATAGTTCCAGCTTCAAGAAGTCCTCTTTCCTGAGCGAATAGATGTCAGCAAAATCTTTAACCAGTCCATTACTCACCACCTGTTCTACTACCGATTCACCGAAACCCTCGATGTCCATAGCATTCCGGGAAGCAAAGTGGACCAGACCTCTCTCCAACTGAGCTGGACAGGAGGGATTAATGCAACGATAAGCAACCTCCTCTTCTTTCTCTTTTGTAATCCTTCCTCCGCACTTGGGACACTTCTCGGGCACTTTAAAAATTTCTCTTTTGCCTTTTCTAACAGATTCTACTACCTTGACAATTTTTGGAATAACCTCTCCAGCTCTCACCACAATAACCCTGTCTCCAATTCGCACATCGAGCCTGTTTATCTCATCAAAATTGTGCAGAGTGGCTCTGCTTATAGTCACTCCTCCACATTCAACTGGCTTAAGTATAGCCACAGGAGTAATCACACCAGTCCTGCCGACCTGGAGGATGATATCTTTAAGAGTAGTTGTCACCTGTTGAGCAGGAAATTTATAGGCTATGGCCCAGCGGGGACTCTTCATTGTGTAACCCAATCTCCTCTGCTGTAGTAAGGAGTTAACTTTTACAACCATCCCATCAATTTCGCAACCCAATCTTCCTCTCTTCTTCTCCCAATCTCCACAGTAACTGATTACTTCATCAATGTTCTTGCACAGTTTAATCTCTGGGTTAACCCGAAGTCCCAGCCTTTTTGCAGATTGTAAAAATTCCCAGTGGGTCTTGTAAACTTTTCCCCCTTCAAGGATGCCAAATGAATGGATAAAACAGGTCAACTTCCTTTGAGCAGTGAGCCGCGAATCGAGAAGTTTTAAAGAACCAGCAGTAGCATTGCGGGGATTGGCGAAAAGAGCTTCACCTTTTTTCTTCTTTTCCAGATTCAATTTCTCGAAGTCGCTCTTCTCCATAAATACTTCTCCCCTAATTTCAATCAAATCCGGTAATTGTGAACTCTCGGTAGTGATAAATCTCAATGGTATAGACTTTATAGTTCTGAGATTCTGAGTAATATCATCCCCTACAACACCATCACCCCGCGTAGCGCCCACAAGGAAAACGCCTTTTTGGTATGTCAATGATACACCTACACCATCGATTTTCAGCTCCACAACGTATTCTGCCTTTTCGTCAGGCAATCCCTTGTGAACTCTCTTATTCCACTCTTCTATCTCTTCAGAAGAATAGGTATTATCGAGGGAAAGCATAGCAACCCGGTGCTTAACCGTTTTGAAACCTATAAGTGGTTTCTCTCCTACTCTTTGGGTGGGTGAATCGGGAGTAATGAGCTGGGGATGTTGTTTCTCTAACTGGTTTAGTTTCTTTACTAAATCATCATATTCTTTATCTGAAATCTCGGGTTGGTTAAGAGCATAATAACAATAATCGTGGTGGCGAATTTCTTTTCTCAATTTCTCCACTTTTATTTTAACTTCCTCGAGTTTCCCCATAACCTCACTCCTTCAAATCTTTCGCACTACGGGTTTCTTTTATCTTGTCTAAAATTCCGTTAACAAACTTTCCTGATTCTTCAGTAGAATATTTTTTTGCCACCTCCACTGCTTCGTTAATTATCACATTTATCGGTATGTCCAGAAGATACAGAATTTCGAAGGTGGCCTGGCGCAGAATGTTACGGTCAATTGAAGCCATCCTGTGTATATCCCAGTTGAGAGCGTACTTAATAATTAAAGAATCGATTTGAGATAAATTCTTTACTGTCCCCTCAACTAAAGTTGTGGCAAACTCTAGAACTTTTTTGCCAGATTTATGCTCCTTCCAGAAGGATTCCTGGGCTTCTTCTGCTTCCAATTTACAAACATCTATAGCATACAAGATTTGCAGAGCATACTCTCTGGATAGACGACGTAGCCCCATATTTGTCACCTTTAAATTAAATAGACCGGCTCTATTTTATCTATTCCATCATAGGTAGTAAATTTACCATCTCGATTGCACTCAATGCTGCCTGGGCCCCCTTGTTTCCATCCTTGGTTCCCGCCCTGCTGATAGCTTGTTCCAGATTATCAGCAGTGATTATGCCGAAGAGAGTGGGCACTCCTGTGGAAAGAGAAGTCTGTGCTATACCTTTAGCCACCTCACTGGCAATATAATCGAAATGGGGTGTATCACCTCTGATAATTGCTCCCAAACACAATATCGCATCATACTTCTTGCTCAATGCCATCTTCCTTGCTACGCAAGGAATTTCAAAAGAACCGGGAACCCAAAAAATTTCAATCCGCTCTTCATCAGCATCATGTCTTCTCAAAGCATCCAGAGCCCCGTCCAGTAGTTTCTGGCTGATGAAATCATTAAACCTGGAAACTACAATCCCAAAATTCTTCCCTTTCGCCATCATCTTTCCCGCATGAATTTTAGCCATTTTCCCTCCTCCTTTTCTTTTTAATTATTCTTTTATTCCCTCTCCCCTTTGGAGAGGACTAAGGTAAGGGGGATTTATTAACCCTTCCTATCTCCTCTCCCCTGGGGAAGAGAACTAAGGTAAGGGGGATTTATTAACCCTTCCTATCTCCTCTCCCCTGGGGGAGAGGATTAAGGTGAGGGGGAAGATTAAGAAGGAGAATTACTTCTCTTACTCTCTATGGTCTCCCAAATTACTTCCCAGACCCCCTCAATGTTATTCAGTATCTCCAGATCACTAAACCTTAATATCTCTACTCCCAGCTTGGATAACTCTCTCGTTCTTAATTTATCTCTTTGCCTCCCTATATCTTCATAATGTCCTCCACCATCAGCTTCAATGCCAAGTCTATATTCTGGAGAATAGAAATCCAATATATATCTACCAATAGAAAATTGTCTTCTGAATTTTGTTTCACCTACTTGACGACTTCTCAATATTGCCCAAAGTTTCTTTTCAGCATCTGTTTGATTTTTTCGGAGGTTTCTACATTTTTTTATATTGTTTCGCTTCATACCCCTTACCCTAAATCTCTCCCCCTCACCCTAACCTCTCCCCCGAGGGAGAGGGAATTCTCTTCTTGATCCTAAAAACTTTTCCCCTCACCCTAACCCTCTCCCCAAAGGGGAGAGGGGACTATTTTCTTGATTCTACATCTTATCTTACACTTCGAGCATGTGGCCTAATTTCTTTTTCTTAACCCGAAGGTATTTTTGGTTTACCCTGGTGGGCTTTATTTCCAGGGGAACTCTCTTGGTTACTTTCAATCCATAGCCTTCTATTCCCACAATCTTGCGGGGATTATTGGTTAGAAGAGCTATGGTGGATAGTCCCATATCTGCAAGTATCTGAGCACCAATACCATAATCTCTCAAATCTGGCTTAAACCCTAAAACTTTGTTAGCCTCTACGGTATCCAAACCTTTGTCTTGTAGTTCGTATGCTTTTACTTTGTTCACTAATCCAATACCCCTGCCTTCCTGATGCATATACAATATGACCCCTTGACCTCTCCTTTCAATTATTTCCATTGCTCGATGTAACTGGGAACCGCAATCGCACCGCAGGGAATGGAGAATATCCCCGGTTAAACAGGAGGAGTGGACTCTCACCAGAACGTCTTTCTTGCCTTTTACTTCTCCTTTTACCAGAGCGAGATGATGCTCATTGTCCAGAAGGGACTCGTAGAGAATTATTTTAAATTCGCCAAATTCTGTAGGCAGTCTGGCACTCGCTATCCTTTTTATGAATTTCTCTGTTCGCCGGCGATACTCAATCAAGTCAGCAATAGTGATGATAGCCAACTTGTACTTTTTAGCGAAGCGGAAAAGTTCGGGCGTCCTGGCCATTCTACCATCTTCATGCATTATCTCACAAATCACCCCAGCAGGGTATAAACCTGCCAGCTTCGCCAGGTCTACAACTGCTTCAGTATGACCTGCACGCACCAGAACACCTCCTTCCTGATAGCGGAGAGGAAAGATGTGTCCGGGACTGCAAAGGTCAGAAGACTTGGTCCTGGGGTTAATCACTGCTTTTACTGTAGTTGCTCGGTCGTGAGCCGAAATTCCTGTAGTCGTACCTTTCCTGGCGTCAACAGAAACTGTGAATGCTGCCTCACGTAACTCCACTCCATTGGCCACCATCGGCTTAATTCCCAGCTTATCCAGCCTTTCCCCAACAATTGCCAGACAGACCAGTCCTCGACCATATTTGGCCATAAAATTTATTGCCTCAGGAGTCACTTTCGATGCTGCCATGACCAGGTCACCTTCGTTCTCCCGTTCCTCATCATCAATAACAATGACCGTTTTGCCTTTTCTAATATATTCTATCGCTTTAGGAATTGTGTTGAACTTCATAGAAATCCCTTTTCTAAGAGAATTTCTCTGGTTATACCAGATTTCTCATTTTTCTTGTTGATTAAATTCTCAACATATTTTGCTAACATATCCACTTCAATATTTACTGAATCGTTCACTTTCAGAAGACCAAAAGTGGTAACCTTCTTGGTGTGGGGAATAATAGAGACAGAAAAACCTATACCATTAATTACTCGAACTACAGTCAAACTGATTCCATCTACGCCAATTGAACCTTTAGAAACAATATATTTCAAAATTTCTGGAGAAGTTGTGATTTCGAAAACCTTCCCCCCTTCTTCTCTTATAATTGCTCTAACCTTTCCCAGACCATCCACATGCCCACTGAGGAAATGTCCTCCCAGGCGTTCTCCTAATTTCAAGGCTCTCTCTAAATTTAATCTATTTCCAACCTTTAAACTGCCCAGTGTTGTGCTGCTAAGAGTCTCCCGAGATAAGTCAGCAGTGAATCTTGCCAATGGTCTGAAATTCTCGCTCTGGGCAACTGTAAGACAGACGCCGTTGACAGAAATCGACTCGCCCACTTTTAAATCTTTCCATTCAATTTCTATAGTAATTCTATTGGGGCTTTTCTCTACTACTGTTCCCATCTTTTCGATTATTCCGGTAAACATCTGTTCATCCCTGCAGCCTAAACATATCCTTCGAATAGAATATCATCGCCAAATTTCCTGATTTTAGTATCTTTCAATTTTATTGCCTTTCCAATTCTATCTATTCCCTCGCCTTCCACTGGAGTAATCGCATTCTCTCCACCAACAATTTTGGGAGCAATGAAGAAGAGAACCTTATCCACCAATCCCATCTCTAATGCTGAAGCATTGACTTTACCTCCACCCTCGATAAGGATAGAAGTAATTCCTCTTTTAGCCAATTTTTTCATTAGAAACTTCAGGTCAAGACCTCTTTGGGGATGTTTTCTCCATCTCGGTATCCGGAGGACTTCAACACCTCTGGCTTCCAAATTCCCTATTCTCTTCTTATCTACTCCATTTTGAGTAACCACTATGGTGGGGGCCCGAGAATTGAGCACCCGGGCATCTAAAGGAATCCTCAGGTGGCTATCCAGGATTACCCTGATAGGTCTCTTTTTAGAATGGTTACTCAAAAGCCCAGGATTATCCTGTAAAACAGTATCTATTCCTACCAGGATAGCATCGACCTGGCTACGTAGCGTTTTCACATATTTCCGGGATGCTTCGCTGGTAATCCATTTGGAATCTCCTTTTGGTGTAGCTATTTTCCCGTCCAGAGACATTGCCGATTTCAGAATTACAAAAGGTAATCCCCGGGTGATATATTTTATGTAGGGCTCATTCAGTTTAGCACACTCTTCTCTTAACATTCCTAATTTTATCTTAATTCCTTTTGCTTTCAGTTCCTTTAATCCTTTTCCGTTTACCAGAGGATTGGGATCAACTATTCCCACAACAATCTCTTTAACTCCCGCCTCGATAATTGCTTCTGTGCACGGAGGTGTCTTGCCATAATGGTGACACGGTTCTAAATTAATATACATAGTAGAGCCTTTAGCCCTCACCCCTGCTTCCCTCAAAGCATTAATCTCAGCATGGGCACCCCCAAAATGTTGGTGACTCCCCTGGGAAATAATCTTACCCTTCTTAACCAGAACACAGCCAACTTTAGGATTGGGGCTCACCCTGAATGAGCCCTTTCTGGCAAGGGTTATCGCCTTCTGCATAAACTGTAATTCACTTTCAGGATTCATCTTCATTTGAGTAAAAAAAACCCGAAGAATATTTCTTCGGGATATCTCGCTTTACTTAAGCGAGGGATGTTTCTACACTATTTATTATTAGATTCCTTACTGGAATCTTCTTCCATCCGGACTTTAACCGTCGGTACTGTAATTTCAACAGTTCGACTCTCCCGGTTTTTCTCGGGGGAGTTCGTGGACTTTCACCACCGATGGGGAATTTCACCCTATCCCGAAGACTCACTTGAAAGAATAACAAATGTGGTGGTTTTTGTCAAGTAATTTTCCCCCTCACCCTTACCCCAAGGGGAGAGGAGATTTTTCTCTCCAATTATCTGCCGCGCCCTAGTCTCAGAGCAAGAGATGAGGGAAGCCCTGCATTTAAAATTTCTTCCTGAGTTTTGGCAATGTCGTATTTTATCCTCTTTATTCTGAGAATATTTGTCTCCTCATCATAAATCCCACAGCTAGCCCTGGGATCACCATCCCTGGGCTGGCCAACACTTCCACAATTTATAAGATATTTATAAGTCGGATTTATTTCCAGAACCGTTCCATCATCGAGCGGAATTCCCTTAATCTCTTGCGAAGGTGTGGCGTAGAAACATAGAGGAATATGGGTGTGTCCTACAAAACAGATATTCTTCTTTATCCTGGGAAGATTTGCTAAGAAAGTGCTTTGTTCAAAGATGTATTCATTGATAGGGTCTCCGGGACTTCCGTGAACGAGCATAAAATTATTTTCTTCTATCTCGGAAGCAAAATTTTTAAGGTAATTTCGGTTATCTTCAGTCAAATGGCGCCCGGTCCATTCTACTGCTGCCAAAGCAATGGGATTAAAGAAACTGGTATCTTCTAAACCAACAGCTCCCCAGTCATGATTGCCGGCGACCATGTAGCAATTATCCAGCTGGCGAATAATTTCTGTGCACTCATTGGGTTTCGCTCCATATCCAACGATGTCACCGCAACAGATAAATCTGTCTATCTTTTCCGAGCGTTTCAAATAATCCAGGATTATATTCAATGCTTCAAGATTACTATGAATATCAGAAATGATGCCATATTTCATCTTAAAAAACGCGGCGCGGAGACCCCTTCCGTAAGAGAGGGCAGGAAAGTCGCTTTCCTTTCTATAAGTAGTGTTTTTGCTCTCTCTAAAAGAGAAAGCTCTTTTGCTTTTGCCGATGCATGAATTTTTGTACCATCAAGTTTTCTTAGATCAAAATAACCTGTCTTCCTTCTGCCAATGATAAAACATTCAATCCCTTTCCACAATACCTTATCAAATCTTTGAAACCCATATATAAACCTTTCAGCAGTATTTTTGATATGACTTCTGGCGCCCTTAAACAACTTACGGTTGCATTTTCTTACTTGTTGGATAAGATATTCAACCCCAACTCTATTCTGTATTGTGCCACCAGCTATTAAAAAGGCATCATTGATATGAGATTTAGGAAACTTGAGTTCTCTTCGCTTTTGTTTAGTAATATAGCCATAGGTAGGGAATACTACATTGCCTAAACCCTTTAGTTCATTAACCAGCATCCATCTTACGGTAGACATGAATGTTTCAGCCTTGAATTCTTTAGAAGGACTGATATTAAGCTTTAGTTCCGCTTTCGACACTTTCTCATGGCAAGTGGAACATAGGGTTATCAAATTATCAGGCCTGTTCCCACCTATCTGTCTGGAAACGATGTGGTGAACTTCCAACACAAGGTCTTTGGATTCTCCTTTGCAACGCTGGCATGTATGGTTATCTCTATGGAGAACATACTCCCTGACATTCCAGAAGCCTTTTTGTTCTCCATTCTGATACTCAATTCCAGATATGTCAGGATTTCTAATCTTTTGAATATCAAAGGCGGCTACTTCAATGTTGATTTGAGAGATGGGAAGGATTTCCCCTACTTTGCCAATAAGTTTAATCTGAGTATCAAATTTGTTCTGGATAGACGGCGCTAACCAACCTTCGGGTTTCCTTCTGTTTAGAAATCTTGGCTTTCTGTACCATGTTTTACGGTGTCTTCTAAATCTGCGATACTGCCTACGCTCTGAATTGAGTTTAACCATATTGGTTCTGAGATTAACCTGAGCAGAATAGATTTCCTGTTTGTCTGTTACAGCCGATAAACCAATCCGACTATATCCGCTGTCCACCCCAAGAGTTATTGATTGCCTTACCTCGCCTGTTGCCATAGTTAATTGAATTGTAAATGGTGTTCTTTTTACCACCTTTGCCTTGTTTTCCTTTAGCAGTACCTTTGTTTTTCCTGGTGAGCAAGGCATAAGTGGTTTTCCTCTTTTGTTGAGGACATAAACGACAGATACTCTCAAGTTCTGCCCTGCGTGTCCTCTCGCAGTTAGTGCCGCATCGGGGCTGTTAAGAGAGGTTTTTAAGCCTGCCGCACTGTCCCTACCCTCAGGACTGTTTAACGACAGACCACAGTTGCACAGAGCTTGCGGAATACCCTGTGGTGTGTTGGTTAACCTTCTCTCTCTTAACTTCTGCATAGTTCCCTATGCCCTCACACCAAAATCTTTGGTGTGGGGGTATGCCCCCTTGTCAACTAGAGCGCCGATGGATATCGGGGCCCCGTCCATTACGGCGGGGTAGTTGACGTCGATAGATTACCTTCTCAATTTCTGTTTGATTACTTTCCAGACAAAACATAATAACCCAGGCAGGCGAACAACCCGCCAGGGTTCCTGGAGCAAGCGGTAAGTCCACTCAAAACCTCTCTGGCAAAGCCATCTGGGTGCTCTCCTCAACCTTCCAGAAATCACATCCAGGCTACCGCCAATCCCCATACAAACAGGAACGTTTAGTTCCTCGAGGTTCTGGTAAATCCACTTTTCTCCGCGAGGTGTTCCAATTCCTACAAATAAGAAGTGGGGTTTAAGATTCTTGATTTCTTTCAAAATTCTATCGCGTTCATCTTCTGTAAAATATCCATGGTGCATTCCCACAACTCTTAGCCCGGGAAATTTTTCCCTTAGATTCTCCCTTGCTTTTTTTAATACGGATTCAGGCGAGCCTAACAAATATACAGAATAACCTCTGGAAATTGCCAGTTGACAAAACTTCAACATTAACTCTATGCCCGGTATGCGCGCAAGTTTTCCATAGCCTAAAAACTCCGCTGCCCGAACAATACCTATGCTATCGGCAAGGACGAGACCGGCGTTATGGAAAGCTCCCTTCAATTCAGGGTCTCTTTCCACAGAATTGACCATCAAAGAATTGGCAGTAATTATCTGTTGTGCTTTTTGACTTCCAATAAATTTTTCTACAACATCTGCTATTCTATCCCATTCCAGATTGTCAATAAATATATCTGAAATCTTCACCTTGTTCATAATTTATGGGTAATGTAGCCCTTTATGGGCGTCCCGATTTATCGGGACGGGGACAAGCCCCTATACTACAAATGTTTTTCAGAAAATTTTTTAGGCGGGGCTCGGCTTTTGGAATTTTACGGAGATGAGTTTGGAGATGCCAAACTCTTCCATGGTGACTCCATAAAGAACATCGGACATCTCCATGGTCTTCTTGTTGTGGGTCACAACGATGAACTGTGTTTTATTTACAAATTCTTTTAATAGCATAGTAAACCTCTGCAGGTTGGCATCATCCAGCGGAGCATCGACCTCATCAAGAACACAAAAAGGTGATGGTTTAACCATGAATAGAGCAAATAGAAGAGCGATGGCGCAGAGGGCTTTTTCTCCTCCTGATAAGAGAGAGATGTTCTGAAGTTTCTTGCCTGGCGGTTGGGCCACAATATCGACTCCTGTTTCCAATAAATCCGCTTCATCTGTGAGGATTAGGTCGGCTTCTCCTCCTTCGAAGAGCTGGGTAAATACTTTCTGGAAATTATTCCGCACGCTGGTGAATGTTTTCTTGAAATTTGCACGGGTAGTTCCATCGATTTTGCCTATAACTTTATGCAGGTCTTCCGATGATTTAATTAAGTCCTCCTCCTGGCTCTTAAGAAATTTGTAACGCTCATCTAGTCTCTCATACTCTTCAGGAGCAGCGAGATTAACTGGCCCCATTGTTTCAATACTGCGTTTCAACTTCTCTATGCTCCTCACATAATCCTCTGAAGTATCAATAGGTGCCTGGGAAACCGTCTGCAGAGCTTCGTCTAAGGAAAGATTAAATTCTTCTGTCAACTTTTCGTTAATTTGGTTCAGCTCCAGAGATAGGCGGTTACTATTTATTTTTTCTTGGGTTAAGTCGGTTTGAATCCTCGATAATTCGCCTTTCTTCTGTCCCAGAATAGTCTCTTCTTCTTGCAAGTTCTGATTAATCTTTTCTTTCTCTTCTTGTAATCTTTTCTGTTCTATTTCCAGTTTATTTTGGGATTCGGAAAGAGACGATATTTCTTTTTCTCCGGAAAACTTTACTTCTTCTATACCGGTTACCTTGCCTTCCAGATTAGCCAATGATTCTTTCCTCTGGTCTAGCAGGTTCAACAGGCTTTCTCTCTCGTTTTCCAGGTGCGACTTTTCAGATTGTAGATTGCGCTTTTTTTCCTCAAGTTGGGTCTTGAGTATCTTCAACTCGATGAGTTTTTCTCTTTCCTCTTTCTCCTGTGCAACAACAGAATGAAGGTCCTTTTCTAATTCTTTTATCATTTCCTGAATTTCTTTCTGGGATGTCTCTCCCGCCTTCTGGTCATTCGATAATTGTTCAACATCAGTGGCGCCGGTAGAAATATCCTTTCCTATGATACTTTGTTCATCAATGAGAAGATTAATTTCAGAATCGAGCCTTTTCCTAAGCTCCTCCTTCTGCGAAATCACCCCTCCCAGCTGGGCAATATTAATCTGTGCTTTCTGAGAGAGCGCATTATTTTTCTCTATCTGGCTATTTACATCAGATATTTTCTCTTCTAATTTCGCTCTTTGGACAATTGTCTTATCCAGTTCTTCCTTTAATTGAGAAATTTCTTTCTCTAATTCTTTAACTTTTTTATCGCGAATTAAAATATTCTCTTCTAAGAATTCCCGACTGCCACCAGAAAGAATCCCCGAAGAGGTTAAAATATCTCCCTCTTTTGTGAGAAAAATTATTTCCTTTTTACTTTTTTCTTCCTGGCGACTTCGCATTTCCATTGGGTCGACCCGGTCGAGGTTATCCACTAAAAAAATGTTGCCCAGAAGGAATTCCATCGCTTTCTGATATTTCTTTTCGTATCCCACTTTCTCCAACAGGGGTATCCCTACGACGTCCTGGGGAATTACCGGGCCAGGATTTGAGACAGGTAATTCCTTAATAGGAAGAAAAGTAAGGTAACCTTTCTTCTCTTTTTTTAGATATTCTATCACTGCTAAAGCACTCTGGGTATCTTCACAAACAAGATATTGTAGACGTTCACCAAGAAGTTTCTCCAGGACCACTTCATATTCAGGAGGGAAACTGATAAAACTTTTCACAGCCCCGTATATACCAGAGAATCCTCTGGATAATACCTCTTCCACTAAGGCTTCTTTTTGATTCAACTCGCTTGAGGATTGAACAAGGGCTGACCTAAGACTATACTTTTGTTGTAACTCACCAGCCCTGTCTATTGCCTGTTTAAGACTTTCCACAAAAGAGTCTTTTTCCTTTACTAAAAGATTGTTCCTCTCGTTTATCTCTGTCAATTTCTCTTTTTCTCTTTCCAGTTCCTCTTGTTTGCTGGAGATTTCTCCCTGCAAAATTTCCTTATCTTCACATCTACGCTTCTCGTCAGTGCTTAATTTCTCCTTTCTGGAAAGTAGACTCTTTCTATCCAATTCTAAACTGATTAACCGATTCCGAGTCTGAGCTGTTTTATTCATCAGTTCTACCAGAGCCTCTTTTCTCTCCTCAAGAGAACCACTTAAATGAACGAGTCTCTCTGTAAGTGAGTGAAGAATTTCTTCCTTGGAAGAAAAGGCTGTGTTGGTCTCATCAAGTTGTTTGGCTAATTCCTCGTTGTCTTTTTCTGTTTGAGAAATTTTTTCATCCAGCAGGGTAATTTTATTATTACTATCTTCTATCTGTTCCCTCAGTTGTGCTTTTTCTCCTTCTATCTCTTCTTTCCTCTCTTTTCCCAAAAGAAGTCTGTCTTCAAATCGGCTAATTTCACTGGAGATGGAAAATAATTCCCTCTGAGTCTTGGTTAGCTCTTCTTCTTTCTCCTTTAATTGCAGGCGAAGTTGTAGGGTTGAATCCTCTTTCTGTTTACACTCGCTACTTAACCTCTCCGCCTGAGAGGAAAGTGAACTTAAATTTTCTTCTCCCTGGGTGAATTCTCCCTTTATTTTTGTATAGTTTTTCATGAGCCGTCTTATTTCCAGACGTTTGAGTTGTTCTCTATATTTTTGGTACTGGCGCGCTTTTCTCGCCTGATAATCGAGTGAATTGATTTGTCTTTTCACTTCACTTATTATGTCTGACAATCTCATAAGATTTGCCTGTGTGCTCTCCAATTTGCGAAGCGCCTCTTCTCTTCTCCATTTGTATTTCATTACCCCTGCTACTTCTTCAAAGATTGTTCGGCGCTCCTCTGGCTTACTATTTAAAATGAAATCAATCTTCTTATCTTCCATCAAAGAATAAGTATCTGTGCCCATCCCTGTATCTAAGAATAATGCAGTTATGTCTTTAAGGCGACAAGGAGACTTGTTAATGTAGTATTCGGATTCTCCAGAACGAAATAGGCGACGAGTAACAGTGACTTCTCGGTATTCGATGGGTAGGATATTTTGCGAGTTGTCTAAACTGAGCGAAACCTCAGCTAATCCTACGGGTTTACGCGTCCGGGAACCATTAAAAATAATATCTTCCATCTTGCCAGCACGAAGCTGTTTGGCACTCTGTTCCCCCAGAACCCAGCGTATCGCATCAACAATATTGGTCTTTCCACAACCATTAGGACCAACGATACAGGTAATTCCCGGTTCGAAATCTACAGTAATCTTATCAGCAAATGATTTAAATCCAAATATCTCCAGTTTCTTAAAATACAATCGAATCTCCCATTTATGGTGACAGGTACTTTTTCCCGATTACAAATTACGGGCATGAAGGCCTACACTACATTTATTATATTAAATATATCAAAATCGTCTTAAATTATCAAGAAAAAAATGGTATCAAATGGCGGGAAAGGGGAGGGTAACTTTAGAGAATAGCTGCTTCAACTCAGAACTTCTTTCAACCTTTTAGTTAAAGCTGGAACGACTTCAAAGAGGTTACCTTCAATACCATAAGTGGCAACTTTGAAGATGGGAGCATTAGAGTCCTTATTAATTGCCACAATAATTTCTGAAGACTGCATGCCCACCAGATGCTGAATGGCTCCAGAAATTCCACAAGCAATATATATTTTGGGACAGACAGTGCGACCGGTCTGTCCTACTTGATGCGAATAGGGTATCCAGCCGGCATCAACTGCTGCTCGACTGGCACCAACAGCGCCTCCTAAAGTGCGGGCCAATTCTTCAATAATATGGAAATTTTCAGGTCCTCCCAATCCGCGTCCTCCGGACACAATGATATCGGCATCGGCGAGATTCACGGTCTGGGTTAGGTCTTGAACTATATCTAAAAGTTTAGTCCTCAAGGAAAGTTCCTTGCTTTCTACACTCTCTTTTATGACTTCTCCCTGGCGATTTCTCTGTTTTACTGCCTTTTTAAACACTTTGTGCCTGACCGTAGCCATCTGGGGACGATTGTGCGGGGTGGTAATAGTGGCCATGATGTTTCCTCCAAAGGCGGGCCTTGTCTGAAGAAGTTGCCTGGCCTTGAGGTCTATAGCCAGCTCAGTACAGTCGGCGGTAAGTCCTGTGCCCAGCCTTGCTGCTACACGTGAGGCAAAAGAACGGCCAATTACAGTAGCGCCCATCAAAACAATCTCAGGTTTTTCCTTCTGTATCAGAGCAGTAAGAACATCAGTATAGGGATCATCCTGGAAATCTTTCAGGATAGAGCCTTCAATTTGGTAGACTCTATCTGCACCATAGGCTATAAGTTCTTTAGCTGCCTCATCCATTCCTTCTCCTAACAACACACAGGAAAGTTTCTCTCCCAACTGGTCAGCTAACTTCCTTCCCTCGCCAAGAAGCTCATAGGCAACACCCTGAATTTCCCCCTTTTTTTGTTCGGCAAAGACCCATACGCCTTTATACTGGGAGATATCGGCTCGCGGTTTCGCTTCTTCCTTTTCAATCAATATGGCTTGAACAGAACAGGGCTCAAGGCAAACTCCACAAAGATTACATCCTTCTCCAATCACAGCAATTTTCTTATACTTGGGATGTGGCTTGCCCACTTCTTCCCTGGAGACTATCTTAATTAGACCGAAGGGACAGGCTTTTACGCAAAGCGAACAACCTGTACATTTGTCTTCGAGAATCTTGATACCCAAATTTCCTCCAAGATCAGACTACTTTTGCCTGGCGGAGCTTCTCCACCAATTTTTGAGCCTGTTCTTCAGGATCTCCCAGTATTGTCTCCCCTCCTTTGCGGGGAGGCGGAGTAAATATCTTGTTGACAATAGTGGGAGAACCGGATTGTCCAATCCTGCTCTTTTCACAGGCAATATCAGAGGCATTCCACATATGAATTTCAGCCTTTTTTGCCCGCACCATTCCTTTTAAAGAAGGAAGCCTCGGCTCGTTAATTTCCTTTACCACTGTAATTAGAGCAGGAAATCCCGTCTCAATTACCTCATATCCTTCTTCCATCATCCTCTCTACTCTTATACGAGTTTCGTTTATTTCTTCTATCTTCTTTACATAAGTAATTGCAGGAACTCCCAGTTTTTCTGCAATCCCCGGACCGACCTGTGCTGTATCTCCATCAATAGCCTGTTTACCACAGATGACTAAATCAAATTCCCCTATA
>JABUBN010000045.1_pt1 | contig 31466 bp, 38 predicted proteins | sample 7240341 | NCBI WGS metagenome assembly JABUBN01 (sample SAMN07256345, study PRJNA390944) | subsurface metagenome | isolation source: Methane hydrate marine sediment | place: Pacific Ocean: Eastern North Pacific, ODP site | reverse complement strand
AACATAGATTGCACTGCCTCTGTCTTTGATACTTTTTTGGAAATCAATCGATGGCGCTCCAGCATATTAAGAAAATCTGTATTCCCACCGGTATTAAGCTGATAGGTCCTCTCTAATTTTACCCCTCTATCCTTAAATAGAGTGGTTAATACCCTATGGACAATCGTAGCTCCTAACTGTGATTTTATATCATCTCCGATAACGGGGATATTTTTATCTTTAAATTTCTCAGCCCACTCGGGGTTACTGGCGATAAAGACTGGCATATTATTTATGAAGGCAACCCCTGCCTCCAAGGCGCATTGGGCATAGAACTTTGTAGCTTTTTCTGAACCTACCGGCACATAATTAAGTAATACCTCTGTCCCTGATTCTTTTAGTATCCTCACTACATCCTCTCTGGTAGATTCTTTTTCTTCAGCCAAGACAAAAGTACATTGGTCAGGATAATCTTTCATATGGTCAGCAAAACCGTCTAAGATCTTCCCCATCTGTACTCTAACCCCGGTTTCAGGGATATCTTTACAAAATACCGTAGTGCAATTGGGAAGGGCAAATATAGCTTCAGAGACATCTCTCCCTACCTTCCGCTTATCAATATCAAAGGCAGCTACTACCTCGATATCAGAGGGCTCATATCCCCCAATATCCCAGTGCATTAGACCGGTAGCCTTTTTGCTATCCTTATCTTTATAATAGTTTATGCCTTGGACCAAAGAACTGCTACAGTTCCCGATTCCTGCAATAGCAATTTTAATCTTTTTCATTTTTTATTCCTCCTTTTAATTTTATAAATCCAATCAGTTCTGACTCCCACTTTAAAGCTCCTCTTCTTATTTAAGTTTCCATGTCCCGTTACTTTTTGGTTAAAACCATAGAATAATTATAAGAAGTTTCGCTTTCGCTTGAATAAATATTTCCTCTTTAATCTAAGATTTTCTTAGTAAATTATCGTTTAAAACCCTTTACGGCTGCTTTCCCTAAAAATTTCGCTCTACTACCAAGTTCAGACTCAATCTTAAGCAATCTGTTACCTTCCGGTCCTAGAGCACTTTCTCTTATTTGACCTGCGCCTAATCCAACTGCATAATCAGCAATATCTGCCCCCTCTCCTCTACTACCACAGGGCATGATGCCCATACCATGATTATAGGCAAACTGTACCATTTCAAAGGCTTCGCTAATTGTCCCTATTTGGTAAACTTTTAATAGAACAGAATGAGCGGCATCTGTATCAATTCCCCTTTTCACTCGTTCTATATTAGTAGCGAAAAGATCGTCTCCTACTATTTCTACTCCTAACTCTTTTTTTAAATAAGCGTGACCCCCAAAATCATCCTCTTCTAGCGGATCTTCTATGATCACAAAAGGATATGTCTTCACTAACTCCTTATATAGTTCAGTCAGGTCATTCTTGCTTTTTTCATCTGCTGAAAAAAGCCCAATATATTTATGTTTATTCTTGTCATAATAAGTACCAGCTGCAACATCTGCCTGAATGCCTGCTCTGTTTTCATATCCCAGGTCAGAAATTGCTTCGCTTATAATCTTTATAAATTCCCGGTCATGTTTAATCTGTCCTGGAGGGATTGTGATATAATTATTAGCGGGAATATCGAGATTGAATTTTTTTACAATATTCTTCTTAAATTCGGTATAAATCTCCCACGAAGCATAAGTAGCTTCATGAAAAGTATTAAAACCATAACACATTATACTATAACTTGGTTTCCCTCCAGCTCTTTTATCAGCACCATATCTTCCCGATCCAACCATTACAGTAATTCCAGGAACAGGAAGCATACAGGCATTTATTCCCCCAATATGCTGGTAAAGAGGAATGCCAAGACTGGCAGTTCCAGCTTTTAAAACAGCGGCAGAAACACTACCTGTAGCATTTGCCCCAAGTCTGGACTTATCTAGCGTACCATCAAGTTTTAAAATGACATCATCAATCTCCAGTTGCTTCGTTGAGTCCATACCTTTTATGGCTACTGCGATAATATTATTAACATTATTTACCGCTTTACTTACACCTAAACCGTTCCAACGTGTACCTCCATCAAGTGCAAACTTTGCTTCATACTTCCCCCTTGAAGTCCCGCTTGTAGAAACAGCTACACCTGTAGCACTGCTTTCAGTAATAACAATAGATTCTATTCCAGGATGACCACGATCTGTAAAAACTTCCCGTGCAAAAACAGACGTTATTTTTGTCCCTTTTCCCATATTTTTTACTCCTTTTTCTTTTAATCCTTCATAACCATATTGAAAGAAACCACACCTCGCATATCAAAAATATAAAGTGCCTTCATAATTATCTTTATTATCCTTTCCTCGATGAATATATAGCAGCACCGCCCAGGAAATACTCAGATAGTTTAAAGAATACCAGCAATATCGGAATGCTCGCTATGGCAGCAACTGCCATCATTGCCCCTTCATCGGTATATCTTTCAGTCATAAATTTAACAATATATAAAGGTATAGTCTCCATTTCTCTACTCTGCACTATAAGTAAGGGCCAAAGCAAACTGCCCCACTGAACTCTAAAGGTCAGGATTAGTAAAGTTGCTACAACTGGAATACTGTTTGGTAAAATAATTGTTCTGAAAATCATCAGTTCACTCGCCCCATCTATTCTCGCTGCATCCAATATTTCATCAGGGAAAGTGATAAAATATTGCCTCATTAGAAAAACACCAAATGCATTTACCAAAAATGGAGCTATTAATCCAGCATACGAATCCTGAAGTCCCAATTTAGTAATAACCAGATAAAGAGGAATCATTATCGCCTCAAAGGGTATCATCATGGTAGCCATAATTACCATAAAGACCAGAGTTCTACCTTTGAAATAATATTTGGCCAGACCAAATCCTGCCAGAGCTGAAAGAATCACTGTGGTAGCAGATACAACTGAAGCTACTATTAATGAATTTAAAATATTTCTAATATACATAAAACTCCCATCATTTCCTTTTATGCCCTGCCAATAATTCTGCCAGTAGAGACCTCCTGGTATCCATCGATATGGCATCTTCAGGATATCATTTGCCGGCATTACCGAAGCAGTAAACATAAATATTGTAGGAGCAAGGATAAGTAGAGCTGCCAGAATGAGAAATGCCCAAATAAAGATATCTATTATTAAGAATTGATTGGAAGTTTTATTCTTTTTTCTTTTTAGATCATAGCCCATAAACAGTGTTCTCCTTAATAACTGATTTCATCAGCCCTAGAAGATTTAAATTGTAGCCAGGTAAAAAATAGCATTATGGCAAAGAGAATAATACTCATAGCACTTGCTCGACCAATCTGATGATCTCTTATAGCAGTGTGATAAATGTTTAAAGTTATTACATTTATCGGAGCTAATGGTGCTCCTCCTTGAGTAAACAAATACTGGGTACTGAAGGTTCTCAGACATTGAAGCATCGATATAATAGAAACTAAAATAGTGGTCGGTTTTAAAAGAGGAAGAGTGATATACCAAAAATTTTTCCAATCGTTTGCTCCATCTACTTTAGCAGCTTCATAGATACTTCGAGGGATTGCTGCCAATCCCATAATAAAGATTATAGTGAAATAACCCACATACTTCCAAAAATAAACCAGCATAGTGGACATTTGAACCATTACTGAATTAGCCAGCCACTTATGGTCAATACCAGGAGTGTTCATAATCATATTTAGCCACTGATTACCCAACCCCCTGGGTTCGAAGATAAGTAACCAGATTACTGCAGCTACGACAGTTGACAAAACAGCGGGAGAATAATATGCTATCTGGAAGAACTTTTGGAATCTCTTTCTGGACATTATGTAAATGGCAAATAAAAGACTAAATATTAATAGAGGGATAAAAGTTCCCAAGGTAAAAACAGCTGTAGCCCTTATAGAGTTCCAGAAATCTGGAGATTTAAGAAGATAACTATAATTATCAAACCCGATGAAAGTAGGTGGTTTTAATGATAGTAAATTTTTCTTAAATAAACTTATATAAAGGGCATTGAAAATCGGATAGAAGCTAAAGAGTGAAAAAAAGATGAGAGTTGGAGCAACGAATATCCATCCCCAACGTGCTTTTTTCCGTTCGATATTATAACTTGATATCCGTCTATTCATTAATCATACTCCTTCAATAATAAACCACAGGGCTAGGCTAATGGCCTAGCCCTGTGGTTTTAAGTAAAAACAATTATTCTTCTTCTTCGAGTACTTCCTGTACTTTTCTTCTTAATGTTTTCAATGCATCTTCCGGTGAGACTCCGGCCAACATAACTGATTCAACCGCTTCTCTTATATGTGATTGAATTTTTGCACTATCTGCTCCATAATATACCACATGACCTTTGGCCATATCGTCCATAAATACATCAGAGTAAGGCATAGATTTGAAGGTTTCTGATTCCATTAATTCGACCGTAGGCTGAACAACGTTAACCTTGGTAAGATATTCTTCAGGATGGCTAAGCATATAGTCAATAAATTTCCAGGCCATTTGCTGCTTTTCTTTCGGTATCTGGTCATTGACCATAAAATAGTGTATATAGTAATTTGCGGGAACATCCTTCACTGCATTTTCAAATTGCGGGAAGGGTACAACCATCCAATCTCCACTATTGTAGAGATCAGGGTTGTCAGTTCTGATCCTTGCCTGGTGATAGAGACCGGTAATACACATAGCTACATCACCCGTATTAATAAGTCTTCGGGCTTTGCCATAAGTTGGTGAACCGAGATTCCTGCCATCTGGACCCCATTCTTGCATAAATTTGAGAAATTTAAGCCAGGCTTCGTCGTTGATTATTGCTGTTCTGCCATCATCACTGATTAACTTTCCTCCGAGTTGTTCAACCATTGGAACCATAGAAACAAGATAATAGGGGTATCTGAAGTCAAATCCCCTTCTTTTGAGTATCTCTCCCTCATGGATGACTATCTTTTCTGATACCTCTACCATTTCCTCCCAGGTCTTGGGATAATCTTTCTCAGGATCAAGTCCAACATCCCTGAATACTCTCTTATTAACATAGATGCACCAGTTGGTCATTTCAAGAGGAAGACCGTAAAGTTGGCCTTTATAGGTAAATGGGTCTAATGCTCCTGGAATATAGGTATCGTAAATTGCTTGAATACTGGGGTAACCAATAGCCTTAAAGTCGATAGGAGCAAGACGCTCATGCACTACGTAAGCACACCCATCTTCAAGGGACAAAGTAAAAATATCTGGTCCCCGCTTTGCCGCAAAGGCAGTGAGAATAAGTTCTGGGTATTTAGCTGTGGGACTGACGACTCTCTTGATTTTGACCCCTGGATTTGCCTTCTCAAATTCTTCGATATACCTGTCTTCGATTTCTGTTCTATAGATATGTTCATGGGTCCAATAGGTCAGCTCAATCGAAGTAGCTGCATTAACTGTCATAGATAGAAGAAGTACAAAAAGAAAGATAGTAAATAACTTTTTCATTTAAGTAAGCCTCCTTAAAAATTTTTTAAAAACATGCTATTTCTAAAACTCTCACCTACAAAATAAATTATTTCTTTTAATCACCTCCCCCCTTTTTTTTATTAATTCTTTCTCGCTTAAAGTGCTTTTGAAATTCTCTATTTTCTGTTTAGACGTATTAGATGTCTTCTCCGTTCGTTCTTGGTCCGCTTTTCTTTTCTCCCCGCAACTTTCTAAAGTTTTCTGAAAGCCTATTATTATTAAGTTATCCTACTAATAATAAACAATTACTTTTCGCTTTTTTTAAAACTCGAGTTCGGGGTAAACTTTCTATTCCTATTCAAATAGTTCCCTCCACTCGTACACCGTAAATTCGCAGTGCGGGGCGTTTAAATTCTTAGTTCCATCACAGAGACTTTCTGTTGCTACAGCAATAGACATCTTATTGGGATAGAGTATATTACTGTACGCAGTGTCTCCTCGAGTAGCTGACTGCAGTATCTTGACCATCTCTTCAGTTCCTATAGCCTTACCCTTACGTCTGAATTGCTCTAATGTCTCGACCATGTCTCTGTAACGATCACATTTTGCAAGAGGGCGAGGTTTCCCCCCTTTATACTTGAAGAACGTATTGGTAACGAGTATGGTATATGGGTCAGAAGGTGGAACATCATCTGGATAACGTGCAATACCACCGCATGAATCGCCCTCAAAGACTGCTGCAGGATGTCCTTCCCGATCTTCAAAGTACGGAGAGGCCATATTGATAATCTCTCCCATAATGCCAGGCCCTCCAGCACTAGACTTATAAGAAAAGATTATTTCTATTGCTTCAGAGATGCTATGTGCCCTTTCCATAACCTCACGATATATCAATGGTACAGTGTAGAAATCAGTAGGCTCCCAATTAGCAGGACTATTACCAGCATGGGTAACAGCAGTGACTCCATATTGATTCATCCCGTTATATTCTCCGATGAATCCTGGCCAATTAAGACCAATCCACTTTGCTTTGGTTGTATCTGCCGGTTCATTAGCGAGGATCAAAAGATCGTTTACAGTAGTTTTCCTTAAGTCAGTCTCACCGTCCATATTTTTGCCCTGAATCAGCCCACCATCTAATTCCTCATTCTGTGTCCATTTACCCCATACAGTAGCACCGGAACACCACCATTCTCCCCAATCTTGTAAGGCATACAAATCATTTCGTGTTATGAATCTGCCAAGTAAACTAGAATATAGGTCAGTGCCACTATCTTGCATTCCATCAAGCATTGCGTCAAGTTCAGCCTTGACCTCCTCAGGCCATATGTAGTGAGTTTGCTTTTCCAGAACTCTATTTTCGTAGTCGGATGCAGATCCAGCAAAATATTCTACTGCAACGTAGTTAAGCCAATCCATTATCTGAGGTCCTGTTAGATATCCATGAGCATATGTTCTCTCTTCAGGTGCACCCCAGAGATGTAGCACTTTTCTTCCTTTGATAGTTTTTAGAGTGCCACCACCTTCACCATATTCTACCTTCTTGTCCCCCTTAGGGAATGGAGTAGGTGTTAATAGTCGTATATGGATATTATTTGTTACAGTTTCACTTGATACTTCTACTGCAACTAAACCTAAATCATCAGGCGGTGTTTGATACCAACCAGTCGGCTCTTCAAAATTAGCAAAATCAACATCTCCATCATCGTTTACATCCATCCAAGCCCAAATTCTGTAGCTCCCACCCTCTAAATTCAATATCCTATATCTTCCGGGAGTGTTTAAGGAAACGAAGCTGTGGGCGGATTTGTATAGTTCTTTCTTGGTCTGGATCTCTCTAATTCTCTGCTGATCTTCCCAATAGTCTTCTGTTGCCTTAAAAGCCATCACATAAACTTTACCCGTTTTAGGTCCAGGATAATAAACTGTTCCGGAAATGGAACCCGTTATGGTAGCCGTCTGAGTGGTGAAAGCCAAATTATCTAATATCCCCAAGATAAGTAAGACCGTGACAACAATAACTACAACTCTAATGCACCACCCTGCCCTTTTATCCTTCATTTTCATTTTTTTATTTCCTCCTTTTTTAAATTTTTCAACCAACTTAACTATGTCTCTCCTATCTATTTTTATATTATCACCTCCTCTTATAAAGTTCTTTGTATCATTTTAAAAATTTGGGGAGTTGGCAAGGCCAACTCCATTTAATCTTTACCATATTACATTCTCAAACTCTGGCTCGGTGAACTGGGTTAAGGTTTATAACCGGGTCCGTATATTATCATTCCAGGAGTTAAACTTTTTTCTCGGGCAATAAAATCACCATCCTTAATAACTAGATGCCCATTAACCAAAACTTCCGAAATACCTTCGGGATATTGATGAGGATTATCCCAATCAGCTTTATCTATAATCTTATCTGGGTCAAATATTACTAAATCGGCCCAAAAACCCTCTTTGATCTGGGCACGGTCGGTTAAATTTAGCATTTTCGCTGGTAATACGGTCATCTTTCGTATGGCAAGTTCTAAAGAAATAACTCCTTCATCTCTCACGTAACGGCCTAGGACCCTAGGAAAAGTACCATAGTTGCGTGGATGGGGTGTACCACGTCCATATTCCCTGACACTGCTATCGCTTGCAACCATAATCCACGGCTGTACCATGTATTCTTCAAGCCACTCTTCTATTATCATAGTGTCGGCTCCATCAACTCCTCCCCATCTTATAAATTCAAGATTAAGCTTCATTGCATTTTCAACTGTTGGTTCTTCTCCTCGTATAATAAGGATTTCTCGCATTGTTTTTCTTACATATTCGGGGTACTTTTCACAGCTAGTAATTAAAACCAGTTCTGGATCCCCATACCAGTTCTTATAACGTGCTAAAATCTCCTCTTCTATTCTTTCTCGTTTCTCAGAATCCTCAAGACGTTCAAGGAAAGCCTCCGTGCCCCCTATCTTAGCCCAAGGTTCAACCATGATCATAGGACCCCAGCCCGCTTTAGTGTAAGGATACTGGTCAGCATAGACCACTTGTTCTTTACGTGCTTCTTCTATGGTTTCAATTATTGTCAGCACTTTATGCCAGTTTGCTTGTCCTACAGTCTTAATATGTGAAATCTGGACTGGAATCTCAGCTAGTTTACCTATAAGGAGCGCTTCTTTCACTGCCTCTAAATGTTTATCTGCTTCATCACGCATATGAGTTGCATAAAATCCTCCATACTTTGCAGCCACTTCTGCCAGTGCCACAACTTCTTCAGTTTCTGATGCCACACCAGGCTGATACTCTAATCCGGTACTCAACCCTACTGCTCCATCTTGCATCGCCTTTGCAACTTTCTTCTTCATTGTTTCTATCTCTACAGGTGTTGGTATCTTTTGAGATGAATCCTCCATTGCTTCTCTACGCACCACATTATGACCATAAAGCTGAGCATAATTTAATCCGATTCCGTTTATCATTATCTCTTCAAAATGAGCTCTCAGATTGGACGGACTATCACCACAATTACCAGCAACAACCAGAGTAATACCCTCTCTCAATAGGTTCTCTGCAAATTTATCCTTTCTTACTATAGAGTCTGAATGAGTATGAATGTCAATAAAACCAGGAGCAACTACCTTTTTCTCTGCATTAATAACTTCAGTATAAGGGGGATACCAGTATCTTAATATCTCCTGATTACTACCTACAGCCAATATCTTCCCCCCTTTAATAGCAACTGCCTCCACTGACGGGTTCTCTTCATCCATGGTAAAAACGTTTCCATTTACAATAATGATATCCGCTTTTAAAGATAACCCTCCAGCTTCAACCTTGCCCTCAAAGGCTCCTGTTAATATAACACTCACTATAAATAAACCAATAACTAATACTAAAACTAAAATATTTTTACTTTTAAACATTGAATATCTCCTCCTCTAATTTTTAAAACTTAATTCACATACCGAAAAATAGATATTTCTTTCCTTAATATATTATCTCCTCCCTTTTTTTTTAAAATTTAAATTAGTTTTCACCTCCCTTTTTATATCATTAGTTATTACATCTATCATGGCAGAATCCATTTCGAATGTGTATTTAGCTTTTCCGGTTACTTCACCTTAAGTTCAGGCAAAGGGAAGGAAATTCCAGCTGATTTTGCGTATATTGCTGAAAATAGGTAAAGTAGAATCCCCACTACTATTATTCCTAAAGGTAATACCAAAACTACCGACATACCAGCTCCCGCCAAGAGATAGCCTAATACAGCAACCCCAGCGGCGGTGAGAGCATAAGGTACCTGAGTCTTAACATGATCTATATGGTCAGAACCTGAGAACATTGAAGACATAATAGTAGTATCAGAAAGTGGTGAACAATGGTCTCCCATAACCGAACCGGTCAACACTGCAGATATGCCTAAAGGTAAAGGTACGCCCAAAGCCAAAGCTAAAGGAATGGCAATAGGCATAGCTATAGCCATAGTCCCCCAGGAAGTACCGGTAGCAAAGGATATAACATTACAAATTAAAAACATAATCATAGGTAGTAAAACCGGAGAGATAATTCCTTCGGCAGCGTTTACCACATAAGGAGCAGTTCCGATACTGTCACAAACACTACCAATTGACCAGGCGGAAAGTAAGATCAAGTTAGCCAAAACCATCATCTTGGCTCCATCTATAAAGGCATCCATCATATCAGCTAAAGTTCCAATACCTTGAGCTTTATACATTATTATAGATACAATAACTGCAAACATAGCTCCCCATAAAAGAGCAGTCATAGCATCGGCATCAGAAATTGCGGCGGTAAATGATTCAGCAGAAGTACCTCCACCGGTCCACCACATTCCAAACATACTAACTGCCACTAGTACTACAATAGGTACTACCATATTTACAGTCTTCTGGGGTACACCTTCTAATACTTTCAGTTTACTTCCGCCAGAAAGTGGAGTTGCTCCATCCGCGAATGCTTTGCCAGTGGTCCTTGTTCGATGTTCAGCTTTTAACATAGGCCCATAATCTCGTCCAGATAAGACAATAGCCAGGACTAATATTATAGCAAAGATACTGTAGAATCGATAAGGTATTGATTGTAAAAAGATAGTGTAAGGAGTTAAAGATACTGAAGTGCCTCCTATAGCATCACCAATAAGCCCAACTTCATATCCAACCCAGGTAGAAACTAAAGCTATAGAAGCTACCGGTGCAGCTGTTGAATCAACAATATAAGAAAATTTTTCTCGGGAAATCCTCAATTTATCGGTTACTGGCATAAAGGCATTACCTACTATTGCAGTATTAGCATAATCGTCAAAGAAAATTACCAATCCAAATAACCAAGCGGTAAATTGCCCGCCACGAGCACTTTTTACTTTATCAGTTATACTTTTAACAAAGGCTTGAGCACCGCCAGAAAGATAGATCAAACCGATAAGTCCACCGATTACAAAGTCAAATAGTAAAATGGTGGCATTCCAACTATCAGCTGCATTCTCTACAATATAACCTAAAGTTTTAGTAACACCGCCTATGGGATTCCAACCTGTCAGAATGGTAGCTCCTACCCATATACCGATAAAAAGAGAAGCTAAAACTTGTTTAGTTATAAAACATAAAGCAATAGCCACTAATGGTGGCAATAAAGATAGAAATCCGTAACTTTTTTCTGCTTCTTCTTCAGTAGCCCAAGCTATCCCAGATAATACAAAGAACATAAATATCATCAAAGTCAATAATAATATAACCTTATACTTATTCCAGTAATACATTTCTAATTCACCCTCCTTATTTTAAATAATAAGATTTACCGCAAAACACAATCACAACACTAATCTGCAAAATATTTCTTAAAATCTTTCTATATCATCTCACCCCCTGTCTTTAATTTTTTGACTCAAGACTTCTTCTAAATTCGGTCTACCAATTTCCTGCAAATCATATTTTACTCTTACTGATTTCTTATTAATCTTAATAACCCGACTTAAGTCTATAGGTGTTCCGATTATTACTAAATCACATTCGGTAGCATTTAAGGTCTGCTCTAATTCTTTAATCTGTTTTTCCCCATACCCCATTGCCGGTAACAGTGTCCCTATCTCGGGATATTTTGTGTAAGTATCTTTGATGGTACCAATGGCATAAGGACGGGGATCTATAATTTCTTTAGCTCCAAATTTTTGAGCGGCTACCACTCCGGCACCAAATTTCATTTCTCCATGGGTTAAAGTAGGACCATCTTCAACTACCAGCACCCTTTTACCTCTAATAAGTTCTGACTGGTCTACGGTAAGGGGGGAAGCAGCGTCTACTACTATCGCATTTGGGGCTAATTTATGAATATTCTCTCTAAGTAAATTTACTTTATCTGGATAAGCAGTATCTATTTTATTAATTACTACAATATCTGCCATTCTAAGATTAGCCTCTCCAGGATAATAAGTCATTTCGTGTCCTGCCCGGTGGGGGTCAGTTACCACAATATGTAAATCCGGTTGATAAAAAGGTAAATCGTTATTTCCTCCGTCCCAAAGAATCATATCAGCTTCTTTTTCTGCTCTTGTTAATATATCTTGATAATCTACTCCAGCATAAAGTATGTTTCCCATATCAATATGCGGTTCATACTCTTCTATTTCTTCAATAGTGCATTCATAATGATCTAAATCGGCATAAGTTTCATATCTTTGCCAAATTTGTTCTCTAAGATCACCATATGGCATGGGATGCCTAATTACAGCAATTTTGTAGCCCATCTCTTTTAATATTTCGCTAACCTTGCGAGTGGTCTGACTCTTACCACAGCCAGTCCTCACCGCACATATGGATACCACAGTAAGGTTGGATTTTAGCATAGTGCTTTTGGGTCCCATTAATCTAAAGTCAGCACCACTGGCCAACACGACTGAAGCTTTATTCATAACATACTGATGGGGAAGATCACTATAAGCCAAAATTACCTGATCTATTTCATTTTTTTTAATTAGTTCAGGCATATCTTCTTCTAAATAAATAGGAATACCTTTGGGATATAAAGAACCAGAAAGTTCAACAGGATACTTTCTATCGGCAATATCCGGAATTTGAGTAGCAGTAAATGCTACTACTTCATAGTTCGAATTATTTCTAAAATATACATTGAAATTATGGAAATCTCTTCCAGCAGCCCCCATTATAATGACTTTAAGTTTATTCACTAAAAAATCCTCCTCTTAACATTATTATATATTCGACAAAACTTTCAAAATTTCTTTTTTTTATCTATTTTTTTAATTTTTATTAAATTTAGCTATTGCCTTCTCCAACACCTCTAAAGCCTCATCTAACTGCTCATTGGTAATCTCGAGTGAAACTAACATCCGCAAGATATTTTTATTGATTCCGGCAGTAGGGACAAATACGCCGTTCTTTAGACATTCCTGAACAACTTGAGCTGTTTCCTGAGGGGCCGGTTCTTTAGTTTTTTGATCTTTTACCAATTCTATAGCCATCATCGCTCCTATACCATGAACATCTCCCACTATAGAATATTTATCTTTCATCTTTAGGAAGCGTTCTTTTAATCTTTCTCCAATCTTTAGCGCTCTGTCTAAAAGCTTTTCTTCTTCGATAATCTTTATTACCTCAAGAGCTACCCGGCAAGCTATCGGGTTACCTACATAAGTTCCGCCGATACATCCTCCGGGGAGTGAATTGGTAATCTCTTTTTTGGCGATCACTGCCGAAAGGGGTAGACCGGCAGCTAAAGATTTAGCCAGACAGATTATATCCGGTTCTATGTTCCAATTTTCTATGGCAAAAAACTTTCCGGTTCGGCCTATACCACTTTGAATTTCATCGGTAATAAGTAACATACTGTATTTCTTGGTCAGTTTTCTTAAGTATTCTAAAAACCCCTCCTGGGGGACATTAAATCCTCCTTCTCCCTGGATAGGTTCAACCACTATAGCGGCAACAGAGTCAGGAGTTACAATGTTAGTAAGTATCTTTTCGAAATCTTCTATATTAGCCATGGGATAAGAAGAACTGGGGAAAGGCAGTCGGTATATCTCGGGGGCAAAGGGTCCGAAGTGGTATTTATAAGGCATAGCCTTATGGGTCATGGTCATAGTTAGAAGAGTGCGGCCGTGAAAGGCGTTTTCAAAGACAATGATAGCCGGTCTTCCGGTATGAGCCCGGGCTATCTTTACCGCATTTTCTACTGCTTCTGCTCCGGAGTTAAAAAAGGCGGCAGATTTGGGAGCATCTCCGGGGGTTATTTTGACTAATTTTTCTGCTAATTCTACCAGGGGTTCATAGGGAATGGCGGTAAAATCGGTATGCAGGTATTTTTCTACCTGATCCTGGATGGCGGCGACTACTTTCTTATGAGTATGCCCTACAGCTAGACATCCCCATCCTCCGGTAAGGTCGATAAACTGATTACCATCTACATCAGTGACTAAGGCTCCTTCACCCCGAGCAATATAACAGGGCGAAAGGGAGCCTCCCATAGGTTTAGCTACATACTTTTCTCTTCTTTGGGCAATTTCCTGGGACTTTGGCCCCGGTAAACTGGTTTTAAGGGAAATAAATTTACTCATATAATCAGTCTCCTTTAACCTAAATTTTAAATTAGTCAATAGCGAATAGTCGTTAGTTGTTAGTTTAAAACTCAAAACTTCCAATACCTACTGAATACTATTTCTTCCCCCCTCTAAAGGTTAGTAGGCACCTTTTGCCTTACCAGCCATTTTAGTTAATAAATTCTTCCCTAAAATGAAAGCCTTATCCAAAGCATTTAGAGCTAAACCGTTAGAATAGTTAGTCAAAAACTCTATTGCTAAAGTTTCATCTTGGTCATGTAGCTCAATAGCAACTTTTTCAATAATCGGCTGCCACGCAAACTCTCGGCTCTCAAAGGCTTCCCAAACGGACTGCACATCTTTTGCCATCTCCGAGAAATCTGTAAATACTACACTAGTTATTGTCCTGAAAGCCCAGTAGGCAGATTTACTATCATACTCATCAGTTCCTAGTTGATATGCAGAGGGAACTTCTGTAATGCCCGAATAATAGGGAACATAAACACTGGTCCGAGGTGCGGACACACTTAGCCACATCACTCCTCCTATCGGATTTGGCAGCCAGCTCCTTAACTGAAGTACATGTGATTCTAATGTGTTAGAAATGCCGACAGCTCTTTCTCCTTGACCGGCGGGGGTCTCTGTATCATAATCAGTCCCTTGGTAGTGATACCTCAGAAAAGACATAACACGCTGGGGTGTAATTTTCTCATCTGGGATGAGGAATAACGGATATCGTTTTGCCTCCGGGTCAAGCTCAGCAGAAGAAGTGAAAAAATGCTGCCCTCCCCATACACGGCGGTAGTTGCGAACTGCCAGGTCGGCTGCGGTTCCGTATGCTTTAGCAAAGTCAAATGGTTCACCGCTCGCAGAATCATAAAGACCATGTTCTTCCGCGAACGTAATGAGGTCTACAGAACCCATGAAGTTAGCTGTATCAGATAAGTCTACCTCGCCTATCCGCAGTGCATTTGCTTCTACGACATAGCTGTTATCTGGAATTCTTACTGCTACCCAGTGGTGGCCTCCACCCACTTCAAGTAACCAGACTTCGTTCGGGTCCCCTATTGCCATTCCAAATATCTCACTGGAACCATTTTCCTCAACGAGGTCTCCTACCAGTTTTACTCCTTCTTTTGCTACTTTCGCCCTTTCCAAAACTAATGCTGTTATTATATTTTCTCCTATACCCGTTTTTATTTTAGGGTCTGCCTCTTTGGCCTTATCATTCTGACGGGCAGTTGTGGTACTACTCACACCTACCTGATACTCGTTAATCCCACCTTCGTTAAACCTCCCTTGAGTAGCATCCCAATCCTGCACCGATACATATTTATAGGTTACCGCGAGTTGTGGACAAACAAAACCTGTAGCAGACTCAATTATCGCTTCGGCTTTATAGGTTTCTCCTGGCACGACGATTATATGTTTAGCCCAGTTGCCCGGAAAGTCCTCATTACGGGCAATCAATATAGAACCATCTACAGTTGCACCCTTTCCAACAATGATTCCGGTACAATCACAAAATGCTGTATTTACAAAAATCACTAATGCAAACATCACCACTAAAACTACTGTAATCAATCTATTACTTTTCATTAATCTAAATCCTCCTAAAAGATTCCTTAAAAGTTTTTAAAAAAGACCTCATTTCTCCTGTCTTTAAACTATATAATCACCTCCTCATTTAATACTTAAATGTTCCGGAATTTACCTTTCTCTATTTAGATATATTAAAATACCTTACTCTTTACATTTATATTTAGGCATTATTTTAGTCCCTTCTCCATCTTCTTCTCTAACTCCTTCCTTCTAGCCTCGTAAAATTGATGGAGTTCTTTATTTAAAGTTTCCAGACTGATGCCCAGAATTTTACTAATCTTTTTAATATGGCTCTCGGAAGGAACAAGTCCCCCGGTCTCAAAATGAGAAATATACATCTGAGATATTCTTACTAAGAAGGCCAGATCTACTTGCGTTAACCCCTTCTCTTTTCTCCTCTTCTTAATCGGATTAATTATCATTTTTCCTCTTGCCTCCTAATAAAAAAAAGGCCTGACTTTTAACAAAGCCAAGCCCTCTATTGTTTTTTTTCTATATATGTTATAATAAATCAGGAGCCAAGAGAAACCGTAAGGGCTTCGGCTCTGTTCGGGCCCGCTTGTCTCGGTCTAATGATGATAGCGGGCTCGTTCCTTCTTATTTTTATTATACTTATTTTTAGAAGTTTGTCAAGTCTTATCGGTCTAATATTTTTCTTTGTGCCCATATTCTTTTGATACAACGTTTTGAGCAATATTTCTGGTCTGATCTTATGGGAATAAATATTTTATTACAATCCTTGGCTTTACACCTCCTTATCATAATATCTTTAATCCAGACCCAGTATACCCAGGAAAAGGCTAAAGCCCTGCCGGTGGGTATATTTACATATAAAGAGGGATAAAAAAATAGATTCGTCCCTTTGGAATAACGTTCTATTTTCAGCCTTCTACTCTCTAATAGAATCTTCTCCAGAATCTTGTTGTCCTCTTTGGTTGGTCTCTGCCCCGCGATAGCCCTATCGGTCATCTCTCTAAAGACAGCTAGACAGGATTCAAAGTCTCCTTTGAGTTGTTTTAATTCTTCTAGAGAGAATAGTCCGGGAGACACATCTTCAAAAACTTTTGCTGGGATCCCCTCATTGTATAGCTTTATCCCGTATTCCTTAGGGAAACCCTTAGGAATTTTAGAACCCTCTGATAATGAAATCACAAATTTAATGTAGTCTATCCCCAGGGCCTTAGTCAACAGTGCATCGAATATTCTTCTCTTCTTATTATTTTTTTTCATATCTCCTCCTTTTTTTATAGATTACTCATTTATTTCTTGAAGCTTCAGGGGCTTCCATTAATATAAAAAAAACCCCCCTGTAAAATTATGGTATTCTTTACAGAGGGTGGATTAAGCAGTTCATTTTCCCATTGATAATATCTAATCTATAACTGACCTAAAATTCGATTAAGCATTTTTAGATATACTCGATGGGGGGTATTTTTTCCATCTTCCCAGCGACGGATCGTCCTTGCGTCGACTCCTAATTTAGCGGCAAGTTCAGTTTGATTTAGGCCAGCTCTTTCTCTGAGTTTCTTTAAGTTTTTTAATTCTATCATATTTTTTTTCTCCAGCATCTGATTCTTTGTAGTTATTATACCATTTGTCTTCCGTTTGTCAAATATTTTCCTTTTACCCCATTTTAAGTATGGCAATCAAGTATAGTTACAAAAAATTCATTGCTTAGATGTGGTTTAATAATATGGTCATAAAAATTTAAATCCCAATCTCTGGCTTGTTTTTCGGTTTCATCGCCTATCCCAAAATAAAGCATCTTTCCCTTACCGTGCCATTTTCCATCCGGAGTAATTGCTGCATAAATTTTAATTGGCTTTTTCCAATTAACCTCGGTGATCAGACAACTATTACACTCATCACCATTTTTCTTTAATAATAAATTTTTCCAACTACCGCCTACGATAAAATAGCCCCATCGACCATCGGGATTAGCAGTTGTTAATAAATTCCCTTCTTTATCCCATATTCTATCTTTGCCCCAATACCACTTTTTAAATTTCTCAAAACTCATACCAATAATATTGGCCTCTTCTTTCTGCTTTTTAGCGAAAAAACTATTCGGTTTGTTTCTAGCTTCTCTTCGTGCCTGCAAGTATTTTTTGTAACATTCATCTTTAGTTTCTTCTATATAGGGCTTGACCTCTAGTTCTTCACTATAAGGAGCCATCAATTCATCTATATTTTGCTCCTCTTTATGGATAACTAAACAATTAAAGTGACTCATTTTCAAATCCTCCTATCTTTTTATTATTGTTAAATATCTCCACCGTAACCTATCAGCCTTTCTTTCGGCTCTAATTTCCTTCTTTACCAATTCATGTATTATTTCTCTCCAGCTTATTTGTCCCAAATTTTTGGCCTCTTCAATACTTTTTATTTCTTTGGTTTCCGACGACATATCCCATTAAGCTATCCCTATTCTAATATTCGTTTCTATTATCTTACAAGTCTTCCGTAAAGATAGTCGGCATAATCCCCAGAGTCAATCCAGCTTTGAATTTCTAAAGAAGTGATTTCCCACTTGTCTTTCCACCTCGCTACAAATCGGCTTTTAAAATCCATGTATAAAATCTGGGATGGCTCTTTGCCCAAAAAATTCCACAAAATACTCAATGCCAAATCTGCAGGTCCACTACCACCGTAGCCAAATTCAAATCCCGTAGGGCTATGACGAACCCGGTGTCTCAGAGGTCTATTATTTACGGTAACTTCGACTCCCGATGAATCTTCGGCTTTTACCAATCTTCTTCCTCGATAAGTTTTCATATTTTCCCCTCCTTCCTTTTAATATCAAATTTTTACTTTTTCCGCACTTATCAATTTAAAATCTTCTTTCTTCTCTGGCACTGGATAATCTACCGAATAGCATTTTATGGTTATCTCCTTAGTTTCGCTGTCGGATATCACTTCATAGTAAAAAGCTATATCCGAATGAAACTCATCGTTATTGCAGATCCCAAATCCTGCAAGAAGCCACTGCTTTTTTGCCTTTGGAAAATCAGCATAATTTACTGAAACTATATGCCTTTCAATTTGTTTCTTCTGCCTCTTTTTGCTCCAGTAAATAAAATTGGCAGCCTGGCATTCTATGTCATTATTCCGGCCTTTGTTCCATTCCAAAAATTCTTTCAAGTCTGGGATCACACTTTCCGGGTAGCCATCACTATGCCGGTATACTGTTCTTCTTTCAACTTCCTTAATCAATTTCCCTTTCCCCGGTCCCTTTTTTACTTCTATAGTTGAAATGTTCATAAATTCTATCTGACATCTAGTAGACACTTTTTAAATTCCTCCTTTTCTTATTTTTTAATTATTCTATTTCATTGCATTCAATCTCTTCATAACTTTCCGGATCCAATTTTACCCTCCTGATATGTTTGCATTCTTGCCTCCTAAACTTCCAGACCGGGCAGGAGCAGCCATAGGTATTTTCGTCTGATAACGAAACTACATAGCTGCCTTTTCCGCTTTCGCTTTCAACCTTCCATTTTTTAATCCATTTCATCTTTTTAAATCCTCCTTTACGATACCTTTATTTACCTGGTATATTCTGAATAGATTGATAATATCTTCTATGATTTCAGGCTCCATTAAAAATTGCTTAATAAATTTATTATTTTTGTTGTAAAGCCTTAAAGATATATATTCTAAATTATCATTTGTTTGGACCTTAACTAATTTATATTTTCTTCCATTATGAATAACTTCGCCATATTTCTCTAAAACTTTTAATCGATATTTGCCAAATTTAAATCCCGTTTTTTGCTTTTGTATATTTTCCATAATTTATTTCCTCCTTAAAAAATTAATTATTAAAGTAGTCACAAGCCAGGAGATTAATCTAATCCCCTGGGATCTAACTGCTTAGATTAATAAGTAATAGTTTCTATCAATTCATATCCTTCGGGGACTTCTGAAAAAAGATATATATAGCCATCGCCATCTATTTTTCTAACTCTATATTTTTTTTCACCTTTGATAACAATTCGATGAGAGCCTATTGGGCTACAACGACAAGGATACTTTCCGATATCATTTCCGGTTAAACCACAATATAAGCAATATCTTTCCATTTTTAAAAATCTCCTTTGTTGTTATTTAAGATATAATCTACCGCCTTCTGCGCCTGGGCCGAGGCAGAGATTATTAAAGTCTTATCGTTATTAAGTCTCTTTAGCCAGCCCTGGATATAGGCAGCAGAATTATTGATAGTTTTATTCTCGATTCCACACCGAGCACATAAGAAGCTGGCCCCTATCTCCGCGACCAACTCCTCTTTGCTGTATTTTTCGCTACCAAAACCATTGCCTTTGGAATCCTTTCTATTTAGCCTTGTCTCGTGTCCGGTCGAGTGGATCAGCTCGTGGAATATAGAGGAATAGTATTTCTCTCTATCTCTGAATTCCCTCTTCGATGGAATACTTAGTGCATCCAGAATGGGATTATAAGTAGCCTTACTCCCGCCTTCCTCAATTGCAGGAAAGTTTTTTAAATTTTGGAGAACGTCCTCGCATTCTTTTGATTTTTTACCATTGCCATAATCCGGTAGCGGGATAGTAGTCTGATCCAGATTAAAAACATTATAGTATCTTAAAGCAAATCTTAGCTCCTTCTTAGGCTCTCCGGTTTCTTTGTCGATCTCAGGGTTTCCGTCTTTATCCCGGGCCTCCACTTCATACTGCCTAAAAAATACTACCATGCTGGCCCGGCTCCCATTCTTCACACTTTCTTTATGCTCTCTGACCTGCCTAAAGGTCACAAATTCACTTGATTGGTGTTTCTCCATGCTAAGCAGTAGAAGATTTATGCCATGATATTCTCTCTTCGTTGCATAGTTTCGCAGGCCTATCCATGGCTTCTCCCAGGGAATGATTCCTTTGTTTAGCTTATCGATAATCTTCTGAGTTACGATCTTATAGACCTTATTCATTCTTCACTCACTCCTTCCTATCGTCTTTAACAATTTAATAGTCTTTCCACAACCCTGCTTTATGTAAACTAAGGTCATAAGCATAACCCTGGCCCTTCTATCCCTTTCCCGAAGTCGCCATTTTACGATGTCCTTATGGGTGATATTCCTTATATCTTTTATGTTCCATTCATCGAAGACATCCTTCTTTATCTCTACAAAATAATGGTCATTATTCAAAAATCCATAATATATTCTATGCTTTCTCATTTAATTCTCCTTTTATATTTATTAAATATTTTCGATAAAGATTTTCTTTTAGGTCCTTAGTCTGGTATTCTGTGCTGTTGATAACCTTCATAATCTTTCTCCTTATTTATTCAGATCATCTCCTAAAGACTTTATTGCAGAGGCTATTTAACATAGCTCCTGTTCTCTTTCCTCTTTTTGCTAATTTTTTGCATTCGGTTTTATCGGGAATTTCATTTTCTGCTTCTTTCTTTGTCTTGGCCTTTACTATAGACTTGGGATTGAAATCTCTTAAAGTTGCTGGCTTGAATTTTCTCCAATTACCTGCCAGTAATAATCTATGCTCTTTTTTCAGGTTCTCGATAGAAGTCTCTATTTTTTCTAATTTCTGGTTGATGTCTTTGTTTATTACTCTTACACTCTTAAGGTCGGCATTATACATTCCCCATATCCTTGCTCCATGGTGTCTTATATGAGGACCGTAAGGCGGTCTGCTAGACATCGATACACATTCGTATCCTTCTGTTTCTACTATAATTTTCATTCTTGGATCCAGTACCTTTATATTTAGTATCCTTCCTCTTCTTTGAGCTACAGCGTATCTCATTATCCTTTTCTCCTCTCTTTTTCTTGGTCAATCTCTTCATAGCCGGGTAACCAATCCCCGGCGACTCCGGGTAGCCCGGAGTTTCGATTCAGTCTTCTATAACCTTGAATTTTTTGCTCAGCTTTCTGTAATTATCCACTTCCATGATTTAACGGATTTTATCTTAAGTAAGTCTTCTATAACATCAATTAAATCTGGTGTATCCATTGCCTTGTAAGTCCATGTAGTTGGCAAAGAATTACTTGCCTTAAAGCTTAGAGAAACTAATGTACATCTTTGTTTTTTAGTAAGTCCACTGTCTACAATTACAATTTTATATCCCTTCATTACATCGTAAATATTTACCATTTCCAAATCCTCCTTTTATCAGCCATTCTCATCAGTACGGACCGGCTAACATCCGTAGACCCGGTGCTACCCGGGTTTCGATTCAGTCTCTTATGAACTTAAATCGCTTGCTCACGTTTCGGTAATTTTCCTGGATGCAGAATATTTTTTCTTTGCTCAATCCCGAAAGTTTCGATACCACCTTTATATCAAGCATATTAGTAACCCCGCTCCTCTGGATCCTGGCATAGGCTGCAAAGTCCTCTTTGGTTATCTTGGTCTTCTGATTTCTCATTTGTTTCTCTCCTTTATTTTTTAATCTCCTATCCTTCTGCCGGTGAATATATAAGCTTCTAGTAAATTTTTCTAAATCCTTTTTTTCTATTCGCTGGTTCAAGCTGTTAATTTTTACTAACATTTTAAAGCCTCCTTAGTCTTTCTTTTTTCCAACCTCATTATATACTATTTGTCCACCATTTGTCAAGTCTTTTATCGAAAAAAACCTATATTTTTCAATATTTTCCGAATATTTTTGCAATATCGTTAGTTTTCTCTTATTTAAGCAGTAGGGGAAAATTTAGGCCTTCAAATTTCGCTTTTAAGCCCCCTCTTTTGCCCCCACATAGCCAATGATACCAGCCACCTCCAAATAATCGCACAGGGGCCTTCCTGGTGCATTTTCAAAAATCGATATAACCCTTATAAATAAAGCATTACATTGATTTTCGGTAAAAATAACCCCAAAAATCGCCTTTATTAGGCTTAAATATTAGGGAGAATCCTATGATTTTTTAGCAGAATAAATAAAAAACTACCGGAAATTTAAGATATTCCGGTAGTTTTCGGAGATATTTAAATGAAGAAATTAAAATGTATGGCCAAAATCCCTTTGTCTCTTCTTCTTTTTAGGCACGCTATATTCAAACATGCCCTTTTTTAAGGGTTTGGTAGAAGTTCCGGCATGAATTTCTCTACCATCGATAATGTAAATGCTTTTTCTAATTTCGCTTTCCCTACATTATCAAATTTAACGGCCGTGTTGTCGACCAAATTTTGCAACATAGCATCAATTTTCTCAACCGCCGGTCCAGTAAGAAGTCCAGCGTCAGCTTTCTCAATCAAGCCGCTCAGAAATTTATCAACCCAATCCCAAGGAATATTAATCCCGGGAGCAATTTCTAATCCAACTTCTGTCACCTTAACCATTATATAGACCCCCTTCCTTTTTTTTTTTTTTGATTTTTTACTTAAGCCAGAGATAATATACTAAAAAACTAATGGCAGCGATAATGCCTGCCCACCAATACCAGGCTAATTCTATCATAATAGATCCCTCCTCTCACTTTTAAGTGAAGTATTCCAATAGACCAATCCACCACAGAAAATACATAACTCCTATTACTCCTCCTAAAAGCCAATATAGTATCCCCCACATAAAAATCACCTCTCTCTAAATTCTCGGCTTGCCAGATATGAGTTAGTATGAATCCGATACCAGATTGATTAACTTAGCCATAATGATTACAACGAATATAGTCGAAAAGACAACTAACGTCAAGGATAAGAATATAACATTAATAATAAATTCTGGCATTCTCATTTAAATAATTCTCTCCTGCCTCCTCAATCCATCTTTTCAGATTCCAGCCCTGCTCCCGCATAATTCTTTTTTGGTGTTTAGCCTTTAACTGTTTGCGCAATTCTGCATTTCTATGTATGGAATTACTATCGGTTACGTGACATCCCCAGCAGGGCCAGATAATAGCATCGTACTCTTCAGAAAACTTTCTTATAGCCTTGGTCCTGCCAAATATATGGTGCCTTGATACGATTGTATACCGGTGGCAAAAAGGGCATATGTCTTCTTTAAATGCTCTGGTCGATACTGTCTCCCTTCTAAATATACATATTCAAAAATTCACCTCTCTTTTATAAACATTCCCAGGAAATCCATCCAAAAACAATTCCGATCAAAACCCCGGCAAGAATAATCCATCTTGCCTTTACCATTATATGACGCCCCGCTCTGTTTAAATACCAGATCACTAAGTAAATAACCGGGACAGTTACTGCCAAACTAATCAAGATTCTGGTTCCGAAAAACCAAACCAAAGCAAACATAGCGTACAAAAACATTTCTTCCACAATTATTTACCTCCATTAAAGCTTTAAAACCCAAACTGGAATTCGATTCAGAGTCCGAATAATCGGAATAATATTTTTCACATAATTGCTATCAGTCGCATACCCCGCCTTCCAGATTTCAGTTATAAACTGTTCTGAGTCTTCCAAGTAATTAAAAGCTTCCCGATATCTTTGTTCTCCATTATCATCTTTTGAAATACCAAGTATTTTGGCATGATCATTAAAACTATCTTTATGCGTCTTGTAGGCTCTAAATCGAGCTAATATTAATTTCTTTTCTCCATTGATTTCTTCGTGAGTATAAGATAAAACACATCCATTGTTACCTCCGACTATTATTATCCCATTCTTAACCAAACATTTTACTCCAAATAGATTATACGACCTTTTCCCGGTGAGTAAATCTACGGGTTCACTTTTGCCATATCCCGATTCTAGGACTGCCTGAGCTGCGACTGCCGAAGCTGGTAACCCGGTAATAAGTTTCGACTTATATGCTTGCCTCAAAATCTTAACACACCAAAGATATTGTTTAGCATTCATTTCTTGGATTCCTCTAATTTCTCTAATATTTTTTTAATCTTCTTCGCTCTACCTCTTGCCATCTCATAATAATCTAATAAGTTCAAACAGGCATCCCTAAAAATTTCAAATTCTTCTATCGTTAAAATAATTGTTATCGAACCTTCGTTATTATTTCCAACCTCAGTGATTATCTTTTCTGCCATGCTTATCACCTTTAAAATGATTCCAATAATATCTAATGTCCACTCCCACTCAGACTGCTAAAATTAAAATACATATAATTTCAAATATACAAAACCAGAGATTATCCACTATGCTAATCATTATCCGCTTCCTCTTTCGTTCCCTGTAAAAAGAATCTCAAAATTTCTCTCTCTAATCCCATCAAAATTCCATATGCTGCCACCCCTTGGGCAGTTATATCCGATAAATTGGCGAAAAATTTTAGCGTAACTCTAATAAAAAGGTAAGTTAATCCAAAAACTAAAGCTCGCCTTATTATTCTATTATCCACAAGCCACCTATTAAACATTTTAAATGAATTTCATAATCAAGGAAGCTACTGTCCCAGCAATACCGGCTATAATAGCTGCCCAGATTAAGAAACTATTTCCGATTCTCCTTTCTTCCTCTTCTTTATGAGATTCTAACCTTACTATTCTTGTAGTATGGTCATCAACTTTCTTTTTCGTATCTTTACTATTCTCTTTAATCTCTTTTAAAGTTCCATCTATTGAATCGAGTCTGGCTATTATTGCTCCGTAAGTCTGGCCTTTCTTAGGCATTTCCTCATCTCCTTTAACTCCCCTTTTCTCAACCCTATTAAATTCCTCATCTTTTTTAATTTTCTATGGAAGATATTGGTCCCTACCAGGATTTCTCCTTCTTTTGCCTTCAATATCCATTGAGCTTTTCCGGTTTCCCAGTGCCTACAAATTACATAATACAAACCTTCTGGGAAAGTCTGCTCACCAATCTCAATAAAGTCCTGGAAGTTCTGGTCATGCCACCACGAAGTATTGGAAAAAGCTAATAATTTTCCATCTTTCCTATATACAGTTATCGCGTGTCCAGCAGCTTTTATCTTATATAACCATTTATCTTGTTTTTCATCGTAATAGTACCAGCGATAAAAACCATAATATTCTAGCCACCAAACTTCCGGGATCTTGACAAACCTGCCTAACATGTCTGCAGAGAGTCGGGCCAAGCCATCACAATCATCCTTCTTATTCACCCAGACTACATCCGGAAGTGCCCAATGATCTACCTTGTTCCACAAATCCCAGTCAGAAACCCACTTATAAAATTTCATCTCCAAAGCAACTAGCGTATCTGTAGTTATCTTCTTCATATAATTACAATAGTTAGCCCATCGCTCAGTGGTCGCATCAATCAATGGCCATTTCCAATGCCACGGATCATTAGGTTCTGGTTCAGGCTCCGGGATCACTTCTTCATTCTTTTTCTTTAAAAGAAAATACATCACTACTAAAATTAATATTCCTATTACCCAAATCATTACATCGTCTCCTTAGAAAGTCCCAAATAACTTAAATTTTCTTGACAAGAGATTACCTTTCCAGTCCCGGCATTCCATATATTTCAAACCATCAGGATAATATTTATGTCCTATCTGCAAATAACTATTACAATTATGATATAGGGATTGATTACAAAATACAGAATATTTGCCTTGATGGGGAAATACACAGACTGCATGCCCCATCCAAAGCTTCCAGTCAAGTTCTTTAAAATTCCATCCAAAGAATAAAACCAATTTAGCATCGATATTTTGCACCCGGCCCAAAACATCAACGTTGAAAATTGCACTATCTTCACAATCCCCTGCCTCTCTTATCGAGGTTTCTCCTGGATCCTGCCAATAGTCCCATAAAAACTTCCACCATAATATCTTAATCGTATCCCATTCATAGTGGAATTTCTTAATATAATTCTGTAATTTTTCCACAGTAATAAGATCATTGATTATAGACAAATATTCTTTACTCGGTTTAAACCTTCTCCACCTTTTACTCTGTAAATCAAACCAACACATATCATCATCCTTTTATTCTAATCCATTCCATTTTACTATCTCTTTGGTATTCCATTTAGAGATAATTTGAGTATTCCATTTATGATCCCAGCCAACAGCAGTTGCTCCTGTTCCGTAAAGACTAATAGTACTATCTGTTTGGAAACTAAAGGCTGTATCAGCACAAGAAATTTGGTCGCCAGCTTTATACCATATACCAGTATATCCAACATTATCTTTCTCTATATAATCACCATCAACAAGATAAATCCCCAAATAATCCCCTGTCTGAACGTCAAGGTCAACCGAGAATGTTCGTTTAGCACCAGAGGTTACAGTTCCAATATATTCTGTATCACGAGTAGAAAGATTATTCCCTGAAACTACATAAAAAGTAGCAACCTCAACGTTAGCCAAATCAGTATATGACCAAATTTCTACAGTTGTAATTTTGCCAGTAGCATCTGCTGGATTATCCTTTATTACCAAAGTGATATTATTACCCATATAATAGCTTCTACCTATCGCTGGCATACCTATATCGATATCAACCGCCAGGACATTAATAGACAATATTAAAATTATAGTAAAAATTATTAATAATATTTTTTTCATGGTTTAATTTCTCCTACGTCGATGGAAGGATCAAAGAATAATATATCGGCAGATTTGGCTACTCCTACTCTTTGTAATTGCTGTCCAGCAGCAGAGGGAGGGTCAGAGGTTACGCCCCCAGCGGTGGTACTGGCATAAATCATCGCTCCGGTAAAATCCCAGTCATCATCCCTGATATAGCCTTTAACTAACATTATGCAGCCTTGACCAACAGTTTTAGAGTCAAGAGCGATCCTTAATCCAGGCATAGTAGCTGCTGCATCTGCATCAGTCTTTTTCCAGCTTTTAGTAGCCCAATCAAAATATAATAAATCTCCAAAAACTACCGTTTCGCCGACAGGCCGATAATCTTTTAATCCAGAATAATTATGGTCAGAGTCTAAAAGAGTAAACATATCTAAAAAAGTATCCGTATTTTGAGCATGTAAGGCGGCTACGGCTTCAGCTACATCATTGTCAGTAACAGTCCCTTGCTCTATAACCCCAGTATTATCGTAAATTCTAACTATTCTTCCTACAGTAAAAGTCCCAGTTTTAGTTACTTCGTCAACCAAAATTGCCTTTATCTCTGCATCAGAATCCACCGTTGGATCTACTTCTGTGGCTACTTTAGTATCAGCATAAGCCTTAGTGGCGGCCTCTTGTGGATTCACCGGATCAACCACACCAATTATTTTATGAGTTCCCATATTAAGATCTTGGGTCTGCGTACCCAAAGCAGTATCCGTATTTTGAGCATGCTTTTTGGTTACCGCATCTTCAATATCTGCACCGGGAGAAGTGATATCACTTAAAACATTTATGTTATCCGCTTTCTTGACAAAAGTAGCCTCGAAATCAGCGTCCAGGTCCGTGTCAGTATTTTGGGTATGTTTTTTGGTTACCGCGTCCTCGATATCTGCCCCAGCAGAAGAAACATCTGCTAAATCCGCAACATTATTACCAGACAAATCTAGGTTTTTAAGTAATGTCCAGGCCTCAGCAGTTATACATTTATATAATTTATCGGTATCGGTTGCTAAATATATATCTCCTACGGCAGGAGTAGCCGATTTACTGGCATCCAATCCCCTTTTAATCTTATCGACAGAAGCATTTCCTACTGTCCCAGATACATCTCCACCCTGAGTTTCACTTCCTGAAGTATGTTTCTTGGTAACCGCATCCTCGATGTTCGCTCCAGGAGAGGTTATATCAGATAAAACATTTACGGTATCTACCTTCTTGACGAAGGTTGCCTCAAAGGTAGCATCTAAATCGGTATCGGTATTTTGCGAATGCTTTTTGGTTACCGCATCTTTTACATCTACCGCAGTAGAACTATTTCCTACCCCATCGTCTACCGTTTCAGCTTTATCTACTATGTTATCGGTATCGGTATCATAAGTAGCTTTTAGCATATCCCCTGCACCAGTAGGAGTTCCAAAACTGGGTGCAACCGCCACGCCATTTGATTCCAAAAAAGTTCCATCAGCGCCTAAAGGAAGTTCTATTACATCGCCATCAGCATTGGAGTAAAAAACTCTCCAGGCAGTTTGGTTTATAAACTGTGTCAAGTTGGTATAGCCACCATTCCCTGCCCCCGTCGTTTCTGTCCAAACTGCAGCCCCCGTTGATACGTCGAGAGCAACATATTCTTTGTCATTAGTTATATCAATCCATCTTGAACCGACTGCATAACCTTCTGTATTATCGTTGTCGACCCCAGGGGCAGAAGTCCCATCAAGTTTTACTTTAAGATTTTCTACGTTGCCAAGCCCTAAACTCGTTCTTGCAGTAATTCCTGTTTCTAATACAAAATTAGTACCATCGCCAACGATAATTCCACCGTCAGTTTTTGCAAGTGTCGAGATATCTATTAACCCTAGAGTCGAAAATAAGACATCACTAATATAGTATCCGCTCCCATCAGGCACTCCCACATCACCGGTGATTTCTGAAGTTGGCCCAAGATTTACATAAGTCGGAGCTCCCATAACTACAATAGAAAACAGTAAGCAAATTATTAAGATTGGTACTAAATACTTTTTAAACATAATTTTAAACCCTCCCTTTAAACCAAATTGTGGTTTCTTCGTTATCGACTATCGTCGCACAATTTAAAGTATCATAAGTTACATCTACATTACCTGAAATCTCTATACTTTTGTCTTCATTATTAACCTTCTTCTTAAATACATCGCCTGCACTTACTATCGACATGCCCAGACCGAGTTTATCTGACATTCCTATCGTTACGGAATCACCAGAAGTTACTCCTGCTGGCACGGTTATTTTGCTAATTGTAGACCAAGCTACATTTCCATAGGCTGTACTGCCTGCTATGATTGTTATATTTTCCTCAGCATTTACACCCTTATCATCGATCCCGGTTATTTTTACTACCCCCGTTGGAGAAGAAGCACTAGTAGTCTTAACGCTTGTATTTCTTGGGACATCGGGATTAGTTATACCATCAGTTATTTCCTGCTCTGAACCCGTCCCGGATATAGCCACATGAACATAATTATCATCTGCCGCTCTTAAATCTTGAAGATGAACACTATGGACTATCATCCTTGACCTGGCAACTATCACCCAATTTGTTCCATTTGATTTAATTACTACAAAGGCCCATTGGTAAGTTAAATCCAGATAAGTTAAAGAGCCATTTATAGTCTCACTTCCGTTTGCATCTAAGGTAATTCGATAAGGATTATCATCTGTTTTTACAATAAAATATAATAATCCAGTATTACTGGCGGGAGGCAATCCCAATGTATAATCTGCAGAAGCTGTGCATTCTATTAGCCCACCTTCATTCACAAGCAAAATATCGGCAACTGTCTTTAAAGTTCTGCGCCTTAATTCTGCTTCTATTTCGGTTATTGCAGTTTCTATGACATCATAACTGTCACTTGTCACTACTTGCCCCGCTTGCCTATCTGTAATCAAATTGTCAAGTGAGCCTGGATAATTACATTGTTCTTTGGCCATAACCTATCACCTCTTTACTTTTCTAATTCTATGTCATACTCAGATCTATCTCCCCTGAATATCATTTTTATTTTTCGGATAATTAATAATAATTTTAGTTTTTTAGTAAGTCCACCAGACATAGTCAAGGTGCCCGTGAGAGTTTTAGCAGTTTCTGAAGGTTCAAAATTGTAAGCTCCTATTCCCCAAGGATTGCCTGCACCATTATCAAATACTATTTCCCAAATTACATTTCTATCATCATCATACTTACGAAGTATAGAATCATTGTCGTCGTTCCACCCTGCAGTTATCATATGAGTTCCGCCTATGGCAGTCACTCTATAATTAAACGAACGACGACCATCTCTCCATCTGTAAAAATTTCCTGCTAAATTTATATCTATATATTGCCCATCGGCGCGTATTCCATCAATTTCTACTATTCCACCACCAGCGGAATACACATTATTTCCTACTACACCAATTCCAGCGACACAATGTTCTATATCCTCTAAATATTTTTTGGCTACTATTGTCCCATCTGAAAATCTTATTTTGCAGATATTATCATCATTTGTTCCCCAATCACAAATTGTAAATAAATATCCATCTGCAGTAATGCATAGACCATCATAATAGCTATCGAGGATACAAGTATCCACAATGGTTAAATCGGATATCCTTCTTTTTTGCAGTCTCATCCAGTCGGCATCATATGTTAATGTATATAAATATCCGTCTGGACCCATATTCATACAAATTATCCAATAAGTTGGGTCCTCTCTATCTTGAGTTAATAATAAATTTAAATCTTTATCGTATTTTCTTATTTTTTCTCCACCTGTAGCATCGTAAACATTTCCTTGAGGGTCTAAACATAATTGGTCATAAGTTCCAAAACCATAATCAATTTGTATTTCTTTAATCATATTGCCATCAGAGTCAAATATTGCTAAATAATCGTCATAATCTGGAGACTTTCCATATAGTAGTGCAAATACTGGAGTTCCCGCCATTTATTTCACCATCCAATCATTAATACTTTTCAAAATTAATTCTATTAAAATGATTAGTAATAAACCTCTTGTCTGACCAAATTTTAAAACCTGTCTTTCTTATCCTTTCCCCTATAAAACCTTTTTGCTTATTTCTTTCTTATCGTTTATCCAATCCTTAATATCAAACTCTCTTCTTGATTTCTCTGTTTTGGGATCAATCTTTTCTGGCTTCCACTGTTTACCTTTGGTACCGGCATCATCGTAAGAAATTTCTTCTATCCCATCTTCTTTTAATAAAGCTTTAATCTCCGACTCCTCTGCCTCGTAGATAACCATTCCTTCAGCTAAGTGTCCACCTTCTAATTTATCTCCACCGGAAAAGTTATAACAAATATGGTTAGCATGCTCCGCATTATATCTATCAGGATAAATGTAATGGGTGCAAACAAATTTACCATCTTTATCCTTGTCCTCGGTTATTTTGGGCTTGATC